>Ga0265293_10000237_pt1 | contig 137477 bp, 135 predicted proteins | sample Munlanlewell138R_FD_192505 | JGI IMG/M metagenome (GOLD analysis project Ga0265293, IMG submission 192505) | Leachate microbial communities from a municipal landfill in Southern Ontario, Canada - Leachate well 138R | ecosystem: Engineered > Solid waste > Landfill > Unclassified | place...
TGAACTTCAAGGGTCGCTTCCTGGCCTTCTCCGAGGATCCCGGCAAGATCGTGGTCGATCCTGTCGAAAATCGCGGCGTGACCCTCTCCGGCTCCGTGCGTTATCACAAGGAGTGAGCCATGCGATCCCTCATCATTTCCACGCTGGCCGCAGGAGTGCTGTGTCTGGCCTCGCCCGGCGCACAAGCCGATTTCTCCTACTGGGTCAGAAATACCAACGACAGCGGCCCCGGATCGCTGCGCGAGGGCATCGTCACGGCGAACAATCAACCCGATGACAAGGTCAACATCAACTTTCTCTCAGACCATTACCCTCAGAACGGCACGATCCAGTTGCTCGATTCGCTCCCGGAGATAACGAAAAAAGACTTCGCCATCCGGGGCGGCGACAGAAATCCACGCATCCTTGGGCATGACGGCAGCACCACGGCCATCATGAATTTTTCCCACACCGTGGAACGCATTGACATCATCGGGATGCGTTTCGAAGGGGGGCGTAGCCACAGCAGTGGCGGATGCATTTCCGCTGGCCGCAGCAACCTCAATGATCCAAGGATGATCGTGACCATCGGGCAAAGCCAGTTCACCGATTGCCAGGCCATCGCTCAGGACAACAACAACACTGCCGGCGGTGCCATCATGGTGAGAAATGTCTATGCATCGCTGTCGGTTCAGGACACTCAGTTTTCCAACAATCGCGTCTTCAATGGCGCGACGGGAATGGCCAGTGGCGGGGGTGGTGCGATCGGCTTTGTCGGGGAATACCTGACCATCCGGAACAGCCGGTTCTTCAACAACCGGGCGGAAATGACCTTCGCCAATGGCGGTGCCATCAGCTCCGGTGCCAATCTGAAACAAATGGTGCTGCGCGGCAACCGCTTTGCCGAGAACCGTGCGACAGGAGGAACCCTGTCAAGCCACGGTGGTGCGATCTCGTCAGGCTGTTTTGAGGATTGCTCGATCTACCTCGATCAGAACTACTTCGACGGCAACCGCGCAGGGTACGGCGGCACGGCTTATCTTCGCCGAAGCAATGTCGGCGACAGGATCTCCGTGAACCTGCTGAACAACACTTTTCACTCCAGTCAGGCCACTGAGTCAGGCGGTGCCCTTCGCCTGGAGCACACCGTTCTGGAAATGTTCTTCAATACCTTCGAAGCCAACCGCGCCCCCTCTGGCGCACACTTGAGCGTTTCCTCATCGGCACTCGACTACATCTCTCACAACGTCCTGGGACACATCGGCGACGGCACGGACTGCCATATCGATGGCTCCACCGGCCCGGCGGCATATAGCACGTTCAATGCCTTCATCGCCTCCAGTTGCGCGCAGAAACTCCAGCCCGGTGCCACCCTGCTGGCTACCACTGCGCCATACGCGCTGGACGTGAGCCACGAAATGCCGGTGATCGCCTACGCGGCGGATGGGCCATTGACCGACACTGGCGCCACGGGGATTGACTGCCTGAGCCTCGATGCGCGCGGCAACCAGCGCCCACAGGATGGCAACGGCGACGGCATCGCCCGTTGCGACATCGGAGCCTATGAGCGGCCAAACCCTTGGCACATCTTCTCGGATGGCTTTGAGCCCTGAGAACCCGGGAACAAATTTTCCTGCGTCATCCCGGCGGCTTGACCAGCTTCGCTGTTGAAAGCCGCCGGGATGACGCACGGAGACTTGTTCAGAGGTTCACCGAGGACTTCAGGGCCGGCACATCGCCGGTCCGTATACTGGGCGGGACACACTTCACACAGCCCATGCAGGGGCGTGCCCCTGCCCAGCCACGGGAGTCCCACCCATGATCGATTCCTTCTCCACCCGCGACACCCTCACCATCGCAGGCAAGCAGTATCACTACGCCAGCCTGCCACGGCTCGGAAAGCGCTTCGAACTGGCGCGCCTGCCCTACGCCATGAAAATCCTGCTGGAGAACCTGCTACGCCACGAAGATGGGGTTTCCGTGCTGCCCGAGCACATCGCGGCGGTGGCGAGCTGGGATCCGGCAGCCGAACCATCCACCGAAATCGCCTTCATGCCCGCGCGTGTGGTGTTGCAGGATTTCACCGGCGTACCCTGCGTGGTGGATCTGGCCGCGATGCGTGATGCAGTGGTGAAGCTGGGCGGAAAACCCGAACAGATCAACCCGCAGATTCCTTCCGAGCTGGTGATCGACCATTCCGTGCAGGTGGACGTGTTCGGCAGGCCCGATGCGTTGGATCTCAACGGCCAGATCGAGTTCCAGCGCAACCGCGAGCGCTACGGCTTCCTGCGCTGGGGCCAGAAGGCGTTCGACAACTTCAAGGTGGTGCCGCCCAACACCGGCATCGTGCATCAGGTGAATCTGGAAAACCTCGCCCGCGTGGTGATGACCGAGGAGAAGGACGGCGAGCACTGGGCCTTCCCGGACACCGTGTTCGGCACCGACAGCCACACCACGATGATCAACGGCATCGGCGTGCTCGGCTGGGGCGTCGGCGGCATCGAGGCCGAGGCGGCGATGCTCGGCCAGCCCTCGTCGATGCTGATCCCACAGGTGGTCGGCTTCCGGCTGACCGGCAAGCTGCCGGAAGGTGCCACCGCCACCGATCTGGTGCTGACCGTCACCGAGATGCTGCGCAAGCACGGCGTGGTCGGCAAGTTCGTCGAATTTTTCGGCGACGGCTTGCAGCACCTGCCGCTGGCCGACCGTGCCACAATCGGCAACATGTCGCCCGAGTACGGCGCGACCTGCGGCATCTTCCCGATCGATGCCGAATCGCTGCGCTACCTGCGCCTGTCCGGCCGCGACGAGGCGCAGATCGTGCTGGTCGAAGCCTATGCCAAGGCGCAGGGCCTGTGGCACCAGCCGGGCGCGCCGGAGGCGCAATACAGCAGCGTGCTGCATCTGGACATGGGCAGCGTGCAGTCGTCGCTGGCCGGCCCCAAGCGACCGCAGGACCGCGTGCTGCTGGGCGACGTGCAGCGCAACTTCCACGACAACCTCGGCCCGCTGACGCGCCAGCGCGAGAACTCGCGCGACTGGCAGGTCAACCGTTTCGAGAAGGAAGGCGGCGGTCAGCCACAGGCCGAGCACCTTGCCGCCAAGCCGATCTCGAAAATCCGCATCGACGACGGCGAACACGAACTGACCGACGGCTCGGTGGTGATCGCCGCGATCACCTCCTGCACCAATACCTCCAACCCCGCGGTGATGCTCGGTGCCGGCCTGCTGGCGCGCAACGCCGTGGCCAAGGGCCTCAAGCCCGCGCCGTGGGTCAAGACCTCGCTCGGGCCGGGCTCGCGCGTGGTCACCGATTATCTGGACAAGGCCGGCGTGCTGGCCGAGCTGGAAAAGCTCGGCTTCTTCGTCGTCGGCTACGGCTGCACCACCTGCATCGGCAACTCCGGCCCGCTGCCCGATGCGGTGTCCAAGGGCATCGCCGAGAATGATCTGGCGGTCGCCTCGGTCCTCTCGGGCAACCGCAACTTCGAGGGCCGCATCCATGCCGAGGTGAAGATGAACTACCTCGCCTCACCGCCGCTGGTGGTGGCCTACGCGATCGCCGGCACGGTCGACATCGATCTGACCCGCGAACCGCTGGGCACCGGCAGCGACGGCCAGCCGGTGTTCCTGCGCGACATCTGGCCCAGCAACAAGGAAATCGGCGACTTCATCGCCCGCACCATCGGCCCGGAGATGTTCAAGCAGAACTACGCCGACGTGTTCAAGGGCGATACCCGCTGGAACACCATCGAGTCGCCGGATGGCAGGCTGTACGACTGGGACGGCGACTCCACCTACATCAAGAACCCGCCCTATTTCGACGGCATGACGATGCAGGTCGGCCGCATCGACGACCTGCGCGGGGCGCGGGTGATGGCGATCTTCGGCGACTCCATCACCACCGACCACATCTCGCCGGCCGGCAGCATCAAGGCCAGTTCCCCGGCCGGCCGCTTCCTGCAGTCGCGCGGCGTGCAGCCGGCCGACTTCAACTCCTACGGCAGCCGGCGCGGCAACGACGACGTGATGGTGCGCGGCACCTTCGCCAACATCCGCATCAAGAACCTGTTCTTCGGCGGCGAGGAAGGCGGCAACACGCTGTACTTCGGCAATCCGGGGGACCAGGGCGAGCCGGAAAAGATGTCGATCTACGACGCGGCGATGAAGTACCGCGCCGCCGGCGTGCCGACCGTGGTCTTCGCCGGACACGAATACGGCACCGGCTCCAGCCGCGACTGGGCCGCCAAGGGCACCAACCTGCTCGGCATCAAGGCGGTGATCGCGACCAGCTTCGAGCGCATCCATCGCTCCAACCTGGTCGGCTTCGGCGTGCTGCCGTTGCAGTTCAAACCCGGCGAGAGCGCACTCACGCACGGCCTAGACGGCACCGAGACCATCGACATCGTCGGCCTGGACGACGGCGAGGCACGCACCGCCACCGTCATCGCCCGCAAGCCCGACGGCAGCGAGAAACGCATCGAGGTCGACGTCCTGCTGCTGACACCGAAGGAAGTCGAATACTTCCGCCACGGCGGCGTCCTGCACTACGTGCTGCGCCAACTGGCCGCGCACAAGACGGCCTGAGGAAGGCGGGCGGGGCGGAAGTCCCGCCCGCCGCAGCGCGGCGGGCGTTCGGTGGCATCGCGCGGCAGTGCCGCGCAAGCGATGCCTCCTCACCCGCCACGGCGGCGTCCTGCACTACGTGCTGCGCCAACTGGCCTCGCACAAGACGGCCTGAGGAAGACTGGCGGGGCGGAAGCCCCGCCAAGCTGTTCGGGGCATCGAAGCCCCAAGCCGTGCCGACGCATGGAAGCACCCTCAAACCGTTCGTGCTGAGGTATCGAAGCAGGCACGGCCTGCGTCCAAGGGCATGGCAACCGCCCTTCGATACCTCAGAGCGAACGGCCTACGGCTTCGTGCGAGCGCGACATGGCCTCAACATCGCGTTCGTGCCGAGGCATCGAGGCCACAAACCGTTCGTGCTGAGGTATCGAAGCATGAACGGTTTGGTCTCCCTCAAGGCACAACAGTCCGCTTGCCGCGCCTGGCACGAAAATAGTTGCGCAGCATGTGCCCGGCCTCGTCGCCGAGCACGCCGCCGAGCACTTCGATGCGATGGTTGTGCCGCGAGTCGGACAGGAGGTCGAACACGCTGCCGGCGGCGCCGGTCTTGGGGTCGCTGGCGGCGTACACCAGCCGGCCGATGCGGGCGTGGATCATCGCCATCGCGCACATCGCGCAGGGCTCCAGGGTGACGTACAGCGTCGTCCCGACCAGCCGATGGTTGGCCAGCGCGCGCCCGGCTGCGCGCATGGCGACGATTTCCGCATGGGCGCTGGGATCATGTTCGCTCAGGTTGCGATTGCCGCCCTCGCCCAGCACCTGCCCATCCGCCGACACCAGCACCGCGCCGACCGGGATTTCGTCATCCTCGTCGCGCGCGCGCTGCGCCAGCGCCAGCGCATGGCGCATCCAGTGCTGGTCCGCCGCGTCGTCCATCATCGACTCCCGCCCGCGCCCTCAGAGCTTCCAGCCGACCAGGTTCCACGACCACAGCAATGCGGCGGCGAAGGCGAACACCACCGCTGCCAGGGTGTGGCGCAGAGTGCGCCAGAAGCCCCAGTCGCCGGAGCGCCAGGCCGATGGCAGGCTGACCAGACCGACCACGGCCAGCAGCATCAGCAACGGCGAGCCCCACAGAAGGGCGCTCAGCAAGGAGTCCGGATAGGCATAGAACATCGCCGTGGCATCATCGCGAATGCGCCACAGCACCGCCAAAAGGCCGATGCCGAACGCCAGCCAGCCGAGCGCCGACAGATACAGCCAGAGCGCCGCACGGCGTGCCTTCGGCGTCGCCCGCGAGCGACGGCCGCGCCGTAGCCAGGCCCCGGTCAGCACCAGCACTGCGGTCAGCCCGGCCAACACCAGTGCGGCCCACAGCGTGTCGGGATGACCCAGGGGGCCGACCCGTTCGGTCACCACATGGCCGAGCGCGCCGGCAAAGCCGATGACGCGCCCTCTGGCATCTTCCCGGAACACGATGCGGCCCTGCCCCTCCGCCTCACGGAACACCAAACCGCCTTCGGGCAGCCAGCGGCTGGCCTGTCCATCGCGATGGATGACCAGCGCGCCATCGGCGGTCGCACCGACCGTCAGCACGCCGCCGAGCAGGGCCTTTTCCGCCCGGCTGTAATTGCTGCGCTGGCTGCGATAACTGCCGGCGAAGCGCTGCGCGTCGAAGCCCGCCGGAATCGTCGGCAGCGCGTCGGCACGGGCGGCGGGGAAATAGCGCTCGATGACGCGACCGGCCAGTTCGGCGGCAAACTCGCGCCCGCTGTCGGTGTTGCTGGCGACGAACAGGCCGATGCCCAGTTCCGGCGCGAAGGCCAGGCCGGAGTGGAACCAGAACGTCGCCCCGCCATGGCCCAGCACCTCGTGGTGGCCCAGCCGGGTGCCGAAGAATCCGTAATGGAAACCGCCGACTGCCTCGGCATTGCGGAACAGCGGCGCATCGACGAGGCGTGCGTAGGCCGATTCATCGAGCACGCGCACGCCATCCAGCTCGCCGCCGCGCAACAGCATGCGCAGATAGCGGCCCATGTCCGCCGCCGTGCTCGATGCGCCACCGGCCGGCGCGGCGTGGGCCATGTGCTCGAAGGCCTGCGGCGCAAAGCCGCCGCCGCTGCGACGGAAGCCCTGCGACCAGCCGCCGGCCTCGGCACTGGCCTCGACGCGACGCGGATCGTCGGCGCGCAGGCCGGGCTCGCGGAAGGTGGTCGAGGCCATCGCCAGCGGCCCGAACAGTTCGCGCTCGGCCAGCGTCTCGAAATCGACCCCGGACACATGCGCCACCAGCGCCCCCAGCAGGGCCACCGAATAGTTGGAATACACCGCGCGCTGCCCCGGCGCGCGCACCCGCTTGGGCCGATGCAGGACGAGGTAATCATCCAGCCGCCCGACCCGGTCCGGATCGATCTGGAACAGATGACCGAGCGCGGAATCCTCGAATCCGGCGCTGTGCGTGAACAGATGGCGCAGCAGCACCGGCGGATAGCCGTCATCGGGCAGGTGCAGCGCAGCCGGCAGGTAATCGTTGACCGGGCGATCCAGATCCAGCTCGCCGGCATCGACCAGGTCCAGCGCCAACAGGTAGGTAAAAGTCTTCGACACCGACGCCAGGCGAAAGCGCGTCGCGCCCGGATCGACCGGCTTCGGCGGCGACAGCGAGGCCAGACCATAGCCGCGCAACAACAGGAAGCCGTCGCGATCCACCACCGCCACCGCGACCCCGGCAATGCCATCGCGACCCATCGCCTGCTCGACCAGGCCATCGACATAGGCGGAAAGATCGGCCGCATCGATGCCGGTCGCCGTGACACCCGGCGCAGCGTCGACGACGACCACCTCGTCCGCCGCCTCCCCGCTCACATCATCCACTCCCTGCGCCGCCACCGCGCCGACGAGGCAGAGCAGCCAGATCGCCAACAAGGCACGCAGCGCATCAGGCATGGCAAGGCTCCGCAGCGGAAAGCGACACCCTAACATTGATTCGGGAGCGTGCTGGATGGCGTGGCCTCGGACGCGTTTCAGGCGGGGCACTGCCGCCACATCCATCGATCTATCCCACCACCTGCACCCGCAAGCCACTCGCTCGCCCGAAGCCCTTGTCTCCGGTAACAAACACATGCTCCGGACCGAGTTGCAGGCAACAGGCCGCGTGCAGGGCGTCCGGGGTTTTCAGGCCATGGCGGGCGCGGATGGCGGTGGCGAGGTCGATCACGTTGGCGTCGAGTTCGACGACGATCAGGTCGGAGCGGACGAAGAAGGCATCGTAACGGGCAAGCAGGGCGGTATCGCCGTCGCGTAGCGGCGCGACACGACATTCCAGCAGGGCGAGACGGCTGACCGCCAACCGCAGGTCGGGCGCGGCGGCTTCCCGGGCCTGCAATTGCGCGCGGACCTTGGCGGCGAGCCTTGGTGTGCCTTCGGTCAGGTAGATCAGCACGCTGGCGTCGAGGAAGGCGATCACCAGTCGCGTTCGCCGCGCAGACGGCGGTCGAGTTCGCGTTTTCCGTGCCGACCTTGCGCCGGGTGGGCCAGCAGCCATTGCAGCGCGGTCATGCCGGGCAGAGCCTCCTTGTGCGCCGCAAGCAGATGCCGATATTCGCTTTCCGACAGCACCACGCCGGCGGACTTGTTGTGCTTGAGCAGACGGATCGGACCGCGCTTCAGGCCGTCCTCGATGGCGGCGGCACCACGTCGCTTGAGTTCGGCGACGGTGAGGGTGTTGTCCAAGCGCGGCTCCGGGTTCGGCGACGGGATGGCCATTTTAGTACTGTAAACGGTACTTTTTCACCTTGCGCACCGACGGGCCGGGACTGCAAACCTGTCCGATGAGCACCGCGCTGCGGTTGTCGGCACAAACCGAAGCGGACACCGCTCACCCTTCGATACCCCAGGGCGAACGGGGAAAATTCGCGCGTCCGCCACCTACAACCAATTGATCTTCCTGAAATAAACATACAAGCCGGCAACGACGACGCTGACCCCGCCGATCAGGATGGCGTAGCTGTAACGGCCGGCCAGTTCCGGCATCGCCTGGAAGTTCATGCCGTACCAACTCGTCACCAGGGTCGGCGCGGCGAGCAGGGCGGCCCAGCCGGCGAGGCGCTTGACCACTTCGCCCTGTTTCAGCGTCACCAGCGCCTGATTCACGCTCAGCGCCGTGCCGAGCATGTCGCGCAGCACGTCGATGGTTTCGTTGGTGCGCAGCGAATGGTCGTGAACGTCGCGCAGGTACAGGCGCACGTCGTCGGGGATCAGCGCGCCGCTGCTGCGCATCAGTTGCGAGAGCACGTCCTGCATCGGCGTCACCGCGACGCGCATGTCGGTCAGCTCGCGCTTGAGGTCGTACAGGCGGGCGACGATGCGGCGGTCGAAGGTCTCCTTGACGATGTCCTTCTCCAGCGCCGACAGGGTCTGCTTGAAGCTGTTTACCAGCGGCAGATAGTCGTCGACGATGGCGTCGAGCACGGCGTACAGGGCATAGGACGGGCCGAGCGCGAGCAGCGCCGGTTCGCGCTCGACACGGGCCCGCGCCGGCGCGTAGGACAGCGACGCGCCATGGCGCACGCTGACCAGATAGCGCGGGCCGAGGAAGAGGTGGGTTTCGCCATAGGCGATGCGCTCGTCCACCTTTTGCGCGGTGCTGGCCACCAGGAACAGCGAGTTGCCGTAGCCCTCGACCTTGGGCCGCTGGTGCGCCTTGCGGGCATCCTCGATGGCCAGATCGTGCAGACCGAACTCGTCCTGCAACAGCGCCAGAACGGCGTCGTCCGGCTCGTACAGACCGATCCAGACGAAGCTGCCGTCGTCGATTTCCAGCGCCTCGCTGACATCCTCGATGTGGATGTCGCTGCGCCGGCCATCCGTCGCGTAGACCGCGCAATTGATGACGCCGGGCGGATTGGGGCGGGCGTTGTTCATGGCCGGCATCCTGCGCCAGCGCGCCGAGGACGGCAAGGCGTCCGCCGCCTCTGCGATCATGGCCGGCAACGATGGCGCAGGAGCGATTCGGCATGGCAACCGGCGATCTTTTCGACGCCACCCCGACCGGCGCGCGCCAGGCCATCGGCGCGCAGGCGTTCGCCTTGCGCGGCTTCGCCCTGCCGCAGGCGGAAGCGCTGCTGACCGCCATCGACGCCATCGTCGCGCGGGCACCGTTTCGCCACATGCTGACCCGCAACGGCTTCAGCCTGTCCGTGGCGATGACCAACTGCGGCGAACTGGGCTGGATCAGCGACCGCCGCGGGTACCGCTACAGCCGGATCGACCCGGACAGCGGCCTGCCCTGGCCGCCGCTGCCTGCACTGATCGCCGACCTGGCGCGGATGGCGGCGGACGCGGCCGGTTTCCCTGACTTCGCGCCGGATGCCTGCCTGATCAACCGCTATCTCCCCGGCGCACGGCTGTCGCTGCATCAGGATCGCGACGAGCGCGATTTCAGCGCCCCCATCGTCTCCATATCGCTGGGCCTGAGCGCCACCTTCCTGTTCGGCGGACTGACCCGCGCGCAGCGACCGGTCCGCGTGGCGCTGCACCATGGCGACGTGCTGGTCTGGGGCGGCGAAGACCGCCTGCGCCACCACGGCGTCCTGCCCCTGAAGGACGCCGTGCATCCACTGCTTGGCCGTCAGCGCATCAACCTGACCTTGCGCAGGGCGGGTTAGGAGGCGGGCTTTCGGCCCCTATCGGCACCGACCATGCCCGTCCAGTCAGCACGATGCTGCTCGCGCCACGCCTGCCCGTTTCGATGGTCCCGGATTCACCGATCCTTGGTATCCTTCCCCGGCTCGGCAGATCGCGGCATGCACCAGACCAGCGGACGGCCGCCCTTGCTTGCCCTGCCGCAACATGGCGAAAGTCCCCGGCGCTGACACCCGCATCGCACACCCGCCGGCAACAATCCGCAAGGCCTTGCAGCCCCGTAGCTCAGTTGGATAGAGCGTCCCCCTCCTAAGGGGAAGGTCGCACGTTCGAATCGTGTCGGGGCTGCCATGAAATCAGCACGTTGCAGGTTCACAAACCGCACGTTTCGAGGCCGGGGACGAAACGCCGGGGACGGTATCGGGACAGTTGATGCTGCGCTCGAAACCCGGACGCTTCGGCACAGAAACCCGCAGCTACGCGGGCTTGTCGTGCTTTCCGGATCTGCATTGGACGCCGTGGGATGCCGGGATGGTGGGGTGTGATGGGATCGAGCCATCTACCAACAGGTCGAAACTTCCCTTTATAATCAATAATTTTATTATAAAATAGGGCGTTATCTTTTCGAAGGTCAGGGCCGGCTTGGTGTAATGCATCGTTCAGGCAATAAAAACCCGCCAATTATGCGCGTCACCTGCCGAGGCAGGGCTAAGCGTGGCGGGTGTGTTGTGGCAAAGGTTACGGAAGTCCGTTATCAGCGACAAGCATTGGGCCGTCAAGCGTTCAGCCCCGGCCACCAGCGCGTGGCTTTTATCCCGCAGCACTGGCGGCCATCCAGTCCCAGGCTGGCACCATGTCATCCCAGTCGAAGGTGGCGCCCAGGCTCCCGTCGTCATTGACGACCCTGAGCTTGTCGCCGTCCTTGGTGACGAACATCACCTTGCCGTAGACCTTCGGTATGCGGCGCGACTTGCGGGAGGCGTCCTTGGTACTTTCCTTGGTTTCCACGAGTCGCGTCACTTGCGGCGCTCCCTCGGGATGCGAAAGGCAGATGACGAAGTCCGGGTAGAAGTAGTTGCGGTGTTCGCCACGTACCAGCCGCACCGACCAGGGTTTGCGATCCGGGTTGCGGTGCCACCAGATCACGGCCTCGTCGCGGTCCAGGGCTTCCACGAATGCGCGCTCCTCGTCGTTCAGCGCCATCGAAGCGTCGAAGCCCGATACGTGCCAGCGGCCGCCCTCGTACGTTGCGGTCGACTCGCCAAGCCTGGTCTGGGCGTCGATGTCCAGGCCATCGCGATCAGGCTGTAGCCGATCCTTGTGCGGCGGAATGACGCCATAGATGTTCTTGCGCGACGGTGCCAGCGGATGCTGCAGCGGGTACAGCAACGCATCTGGCAGCGGAGCCGCGTCGTTCACCGTGGCAAAGCGCGCCACGCTGTCCTGGACCAGCTCGGTCAAGGTCTGGGCCTCCCGGCGGATGACCCAGCAGGCGGCATCGCGGGAGAGCTGCATCAGGCGCTTCTCATCGTGGACAGGGTCACCGACTTCGGCCGGGGGCATTTCGACATCCGGCCGCAGCCGCGCGGCCAGCGTCGTCACGATGATGCGGACATCCTCATCCTCCACCTGCGGAATGCGCCGCAGGCAGCTCTCGGCCTCGCGCAGGAGGGCGCCCCGGTCAGTGATGATGGCCACCTCTTCCTCACGGCGATGGCCGGCCGTCAGCTCCGTGTGGACCTCTTTCTCGCGCAGCAAGTGGTAGGTGGCACGCACGGCACTGGCGATCAGATTGCCATCCATCGGCAGATCGATTGCCGCCTGTCGCGACACCTGAGCCATGTCCGCCAGCATCGGGCGGGTTTCCTGCTTGAGGCAGACCGGCACGGCGGCCGACCGCGTGCTGCGACGATACGGCTGCAGCCCCACGGCCTTCAGGGATTCGATCAACGCCTCTTCATCCGCCGGCAGCGCGGCGGCAGCGCCAGCGCCCGCTGCCACGACACGGTCCCACCCCATCAGGGTCGTGCCGGGATCGATTTCTGCAGTTCCGCCGGAGAACAGCCCTTCCTGCGCAGGCTCGCCGGGATCGCCCAGCTCCTTGACGGGCGCCCGTGAGGTCACGGCGTCCCGCGGCATCTCCTCGTAGGTCACCGGCATCTGCGGCGTCACCCGGTTGCTGAAAACCGTCGCGCCGGACGCCGTCTGCCGGGTCACCATGCGCTCGGTCTGGCCCTCCAGCTGACTCTTCACCGCACCGCTGGTATTCACGGCCGACTGGAACCCCTGCTGGGCCTCTGCGTCGGCCAGATAGACGTAGGCGGTATCCAGCTCCGGCGGAATCGGCAGGGGCTTGGGAAACGCCTTGCGGATGGCCGGCGCGACCCGCATCACGCGGCCTATAAACTGCATGGCGAAGTCGGCGTCGTTCACCGGCTTGGTCGATGCGAGCACGAATGCGCGCGGCGCATCGAAGCCGGTTCCTGCCGACTGCTTGAAGATCAGCACTTCCTTGCTCGTGTCGTTGGCGATGGCCGCCATCAGCACCGGGTCAGGATCGTCGGCCGAATGGGTTCCGATCACCGCGGGGGGCACCTTGCACAGCCGAACCAATTCCACCTGCGCTTCTTCGACCGCGTTCCTGCCATTGGCCACCTGCACCAGCAGCAAGGGTGTCAGATCAACGCCAGCGTCCTGCAACCGGCGCTTGAGCCACAGATGCTGCAGCCAGGCCTGGCGCAGCACGGTGCGCTTGAGGTCCGCCACGGTGGAGACGCTATGCCGCAGGTCGTAGACCACCGCCTCGATGTAACGCTTGTTGAGCCGGGCTTCGACCACGTCCGAACGGCTGACCACGAAGGCTTCGCGCGCACCCTTCCCTGCCTTGGCCAGGAACTCGTCCAGGCGCGCATCCCTGGGCGTCGCGGTCGCCATCACCAGGTAATCCGGCGCCAGCCAGTGCGCGAACTGCCCGAATTCGGTGCCGTGATCCAGGCCGATATGCGCCTCGTCCACCACCAGCCCGATCTTCAGGCCGCGCACGCGGGCCAGGGTCACGAACTCGTCCAGCGTCTGGCGCTCATCGTCGGCATCGCCGGCGTAACCGGCCCGGCGATCCTTCGCGCGAGCCACAGCCTGCGCGGTCGATAGCAGTACCGTGCCGGCCGTTGGCTCCTGGTTGCGTCCCTGCGCCAGCATGACCGGCGTCAGGCCCGGGGCATTGGCCAGCAAGGAGTCCTCGGTCTGCTGCACCAGGTTCACGAACGGCACGAACCACAGCCACAAGGTTGGTTGCGCAGCCGACACCTTGTCCAGCACGCCTGCGAGCATGAAGGTCTTGCCCGAACCGGTCGGCGCGCGAAGCAAACAGGGGGGCGAAGGCTGGCGCAGCAGGGCCGCTGCCATGTTGTCGATGATGCTGCGCTGGAACGCGGCGGGCACCAGCGCGCTGGACTGTGCGGCGGCGAGATTGAGCGAACTCATGCCGCACCTCCGGCCTGACCGTGGCGAAGTGCCTCATGCAAGCCGTAGCACGCCGCGTCCACGCCGTGGCTGGCCAGCGCCTCGGCCAGCGATTCGGGACGCTCGCTGTAGACGGCGATCCGCGCCACCCCGTTGGCCTGCGCCCAGTTACCCAGGACCTCGATGGAGGCAGGGTCCACGCGCGTACACAGCAGCACGTCGCAATCGTCGGCGCGGGCGATGAACTGCACCGCCTCCGCTACGGACGGGCGCAGCGCCTGGGTCAGGCGCAGGCTCAGCAGCGGATGGGCATGCGATGCGCCTGCCTCGAAGGGAATGTCGGCAGGCGCAATCTTGTCCAGCTGCAGATAGGCGAATTCGCCGCCCTGCACGGCGCTGTATCCGGTCTTGCCGGCATGGCCGGCGCTGACGCGGCGCATGCGTTCCGCGCAGACATCGCGGCAGATGTTCTTGTCGGGCTCCCTTGCCGTGGCTTCCGTGCTGGAGCACAGGATGTAGCGACGCCGGCCGTCGTCCTCGGCATTGAGTTCCAGCACCGCCCGCCCGGTCGTGCCCGAGCCGGCAAAGAAGTCCAGCACGATGTCGCCAGGCCTGGATGCCTGGGTCAGCAGCGCCCGGATCAGGGCGGATGGCTTCGGGTGCTGGAAGGCCTTGGATCCCAGCTCCGCCTTCACCTCGTCGGTGGCCACGCCACCGCGGGGGCTGCGCAGCACCTCGGGGGTCTCGTCCTCGTCTTCCGCGTCGAAGTCGACCTCCTCGTTCAACCCGGCGATCCAGCTTGAAAGCGGCGCAAGGCGCTCGCTTTCCGGCTTGCTGTCCCAGAAGTCCTTGCGGGACGGGCGGCCCGGCGCAATCGGCTTGCCAATCCAGAAGTCGAGGTCGGGCAGGTCTTCGCGCAGCAGTGGCGTCTTCTTCTTCGGGAGCACGGGGCCGTTTCCGGTACGGATGGCCTCCAGCAACGCCTCACGCGTCTCGAAGCGCAGCACCTCGTCCGGGCTGCAGCGCGGAAAATAGATCAGCCGCTGCGCAATCAACGCCTCGATGGTTTCACTGCGCAGCGCGGCCAGCGCGGCCTGCACTTGGTCTTCGGTGATCCCGTCCCGCCTCCGGATCTCCTGTTCGGATGCAAAACGCCAGACGCTGTCCGGATCGCAGGGATACCAGTAGCCTGTGTCCGGATCCTGGATCGGGTAGTAGGTGTTCTCTCGCTCGGTGTACGAGTGCGCCTTCGTGATCGGCCGTGGCGCCCAATCACCCCGCGCATCCCCATCCGGGTTCCGGAATTTGCGCCTGTCCGTCGCCCGGCCGTTGAATTGGAACTCCGGGTTGGCGTAGACCAGCACATGCTCGTGCACATGGCTGAAACGCTGGCCCAGGTCATTGCCGGTGTCCTTGGTACGCCAGGCCAGGCTGCCGACCCGTCGCCCGGGGAACACCTCGTCCATCAGGAGTTCCAGCCGCGCCCGGTTCTCGTCGTTGATCGACACGAGGATCACGCCGTCGGGCGTCAGCAGGTCACGGGCCAGCCGCAGCCGCTGGTACAGGAATTCCAGCCACTGCGAATGGCGCCAGCGGTCGTTGGCACCCACGTAGCGGTCGTTGTAGACCCAGTCCTTGTTGCCGGTGTTGTAGGGCGGGTCGATGTAGATCACCCGCACGCGTCCGGCATGGGTGGACTTGAGCAGGCGCAGGGCGTCGAAGTTGTCGCCCTCGATGATCAGGTTGCGGTGCGGCTCGCCAAGAGCCATCCCTTCCGGCCGATGGCTCAGCTCGGGGACCAGGCGCGGCAACACGACATCGGCATTGAGCGCCTCGTCGCGCGCGATGGCGTCGCTTTCCCAGTACAGCCCCAGCTTGCGCCTGGTCAGATGCTCCACCAGCAGCCGGCGTAGCTCCGGCGCGCCCAGTTCCTCCAGGCGGGCCATGAGGGATCGTGCGTTGGCGTTGGTCATGGCGGGCAAATGAGTTCGAGTGTCGGGTAGTAGGTGCGATACCGCTTCGCATCCCGCGTCAGGAGCGCCATGCCCTCTATAGCGGCATGGGCACCGATGTAGAAGTCGGGCAGCGGCGAAGTGCGCGCGCCCTTGGCGCGGCGGTACTGCAGGAAGGCTTTGCCGGCGAGGAAGCCGGCCTCCCACGGCAGTTCCAGACGGGTGAAGGCATCGGGCGACAGCGCCTCGTCCAGTTCCTCGATGCGCTCGAAGCCGACCGAAACCTCGGCGTAGATGATGGGATTGATGCACAGCTCGACCCCGTCAGCGCAGGCATCGAGCTGCGCCGCCGACCACTCGTACCAGTCCGGATCGTCCGTCAGCACGTCCAGCAGGACGTTGGCGTCCACCAGTACGCGTCCGGCTGCAGCCGGCGTCGCGGCGGGCGCGTCAGTCGCCACGGGTCAGCTGCATGATCTCGTCGGTGCCCATGCGCGCCGTCGCGCGGCCGCGCAGCCGCGCAGCCAAGCCGCCTCGGCGGGCCTTGGGCGGATGGGCGATGGTGGTTTCGGCCTCGCGCAGCGCGGCTTCGCGGACGAAGGTGGCCACCGGCAGGCCGTGCAGCTCGGCGGCGCGGCGCAGGCGGTTCTTGTCCTCGACGCTCAGGCGCAGGTCGAGACGGTCGGCAGCGGTGGTCATGTCGGCCCTCCTTGTACGGCAGCCTACCGTACCGGAATCCGAATCGCCAGCCGGCGCGAAGCGTTGGCGGAATTGGGCAGCTACCGGACCGTATCGCCCCTTCGCGAGTCCCGGTCGTGAAACCCGGCCGAGAAGGCCAGGTTTTACGGAATTCTTTTACGGAGCCCTGTCGGACGAGGCCAAAATACGCCGTAAACCGTTGATTGAATTGGTGGGCCGTGATGGGATCGAACCATCGACCAATGGATTAAAAGTCCACTGCTCTACCGCTGAGCTAACGGCCCGTCGAGGGGTGGCGCTGGTGCGCGGCGCGGGGAAAACGCGGTCGCGCAGTGTAGTCAGTGCTTCGCGCATCGACAAGGGCGCAGCGGCGCGCGTGGTGGCTGCGGCGGTGCCGCGGTGCGGCTCAGGTACGGGGGACGTAACGGGTCGGATCGGCGACGCCCGCGGCGTGGAAGCCTTCGGCGCGCAGGTGGCAGGCGTCGCAGTGGGCACAGGCACGGCCGCTTTCGTCGGCCTGGTAGCAGGACACGCTGAGGGCGAAGTCGACGCCCAGGCGCAGCCCTTCGCGGACGATGTCGGCCTTGCTCATCCGCATCAGCGGGGCATGTACGCGCAGGCGATGGCCTTCGGCACCGGCCTTGGTGGCGAGGTTGGCGGTGCGCTCGAAGGCGGCGATGAACTCGGGCCGGCAATCCGGATAGCCGGAATAGTCGACGGCGTTGACGCCGCAGAAAATGTCGTCGGCACCCAGCACCTCGGCCCAGCCGATGGCGACCGACAGCATGATGAGGTTGCGCGCCGGCACATAGGTGACGGGGATGCCGTCGCCGCCGTGCTCGGGCACGTCGATGTCGTCGGTCAGCGCCGAGCCGCCGATGCTGCGCAGGTCGACCTGCACGGTCTTGTGGGCGACCGCTTCGAGCGCCTGCGCGAGGTGCGCGGCGGCAGCCAGTTCCGCCGTGTGGCGCTGGCCGTAGGCGACGCTCAAGGCGTGGCACTGGAAGCCCTGTGCGCGGGCGATGGCGAGGGTGACGGCGGAATCCATGCCGCCGGACAGCAGGACGACGGCGCGGCGCGGCGCTGGGTTGTTCATGGGCGGGGACATCCTTCAGCGACCTGGCGTCTCGCCCCACAACTGCTTGTGCAACTGGGTCTGGAAGCGGACCGGCAGGCGGTCGGCGATGATCCATTCCGCCAGGCTGGCGGCGTCGAGCTGGCCGTGGCTGTGCGAGAACAGCACCTCGCAGCGCGCATGCAGGCCGCGTTCCAGCACCAGCGCGCGCGCCCATTCGTAATCGGCGCGGTCGCAGAGGACGAACTTGAGCTGGTCGTCCGGGCGCAGGGCGTCGAGCAGGGTCCAGACATTGCGGTCGACTTCGCCCGAGCCGGGCGTCTTGATGTCGATGACGCGCTGCACGCGCGGGTCCACCGCCGCCGGGTCGATGGCCCCGGAGGTTTCCAGCGAGACCGAGTAGCCGGCATCGCACAACCGTGTCAGCAGGCGCAGGCAGCGTTTCTGCGCCAGCGGTTCACCGCCGGTGACGCAGACATGGCGCACGCCGTGGCTGGCGACCTGTTCGAGGATGGCGTCGAGGGTCCACCACTGGCCGCCGTGGAAGGCGTAGGCGGTGTCGCAATACTGGCAACGCAGGGGGCAGCCGGTCAGACGCACGAACACCGTGGGCCAGCCGCTGGTGCGGGCCTCGCCCTGGATGGAGAGGAAGATTTCGGTCAGCTTCAGTCGCTCGCCGGCGGGGCTGGCGACGGATGGCGACGAAGTTGATGGTGCAAGGACGGACATGGGGACATCGAGCGGCGGGCGGCGGCCTGGGGCGCGCCGCCCGGGTCTCAGTTGCGGCCTTCCAGACGCAAGGCGCGCAAGCGGCCCTGGGCCAGTCGCGACACCGTGGTGTCGGGATAGCGCTGCACCACGTCGCCAAGGGTGGCCTCGGCCTCGCTCCACTGGCGCAGCTCGTACTGGCAGTAGCCGACCTTGAGCAGGGCGTCCGGTGCCTTGGCGCTGTCCGGGAAGGCCGACAGCAACTGGCGGAAGGCGTCGAGCGCGGTCGGGTAGTTCTGGGTGACGTAATAGCTTTCGCCCAGCCAGTACCAGGCATTGGGCGCGTAGGCACCGTTCGGATAACTGGCAAGGAAGGTCTGAAAGCGACGCGCGGACTCGGCGTAGCGGCCTTCCTTCAGCGCTTCGAAGGCGGATTCGTACAGCGGCCGCTCGCCGGCCGGATCGGCGGCGAATTCGGCGCTGGCCGGATCGATCTCGTCGACGGGCCGGGTCTGGCTGCCGCTGTCCAGCGGCGGGCGCACTTCGGGCGGTTCCTGGGCAAGGTCCGGCGTGCCGGGCTGCACGGAACCGGGATCGACAGCGGCCGGGGCAATGCCGCCGCCTTCGAGTTGGTTGAGACGGGAATCGAGGTCGATGTACTGGTCGCGGGCGCGTTTGCCGGCGGACTCGATCTCGAAGCCCTGTTGTTCGATGAGGGCGCGCAGGGATTGGATCTCCGCCTGCAGTTCATCGATGCGGTTGAGCAAGTCCAGTGTTTGCGCCGGCGTCTGGGTGGCATCCTGCCGGCTCTGCTGCTCCAGCCGATCGACCCGCTCGGCCAGGCTCAGCCGTCCCTGGGCCAGAACGGGAGACGCCGTGGCGGCCACGAGGGCCGCCACGACAAACCGCAAGGGTATCGACGCGACGCGCATCAGCGGGCCGTGTAGACGATCTCGACGCGGCGGTTCTGCTGCCAGGAGGTCTCGCTGGAGCCCAGCGCGACCGGACGCTCTTCGCCGTAGCTGACCACGGTGAGCTGGCTGGCAGCGCCGCCGCTGCCGATCAGCGCCTGGTTGACGGCATTGCCGCGCCGCTCGCCGAGGCCGAGGTTGTACTCGCGGCTGCCGCGCTCATCGGCGTGGCCTTCCAGGGTGATGCGGGCGGACGGACGGTCACGCAGGTACTTGGCGTGGCAGGCGATCTGCGCGGCGGCTTCGGAGCGCACGTTGGACTGGTCGAAGTCGAAGTAGATCACGCGCTGGCGCAGGCAGCTGTCGGTGTCGAGCGATTCCGGGGTGTAGCGGTCATCGACCGGCGCGGTCGGGGTGACCACCGGGGTCGGGGTCGGCTCGGGCGCAGTCTCGACGACCTGGGTCTTCTTGGTGCAGGCGGAAACGGCTAGGGCCGCGACGACGGCAAGCAGGATACGGGACGTGGTGTTCATGTTCGATAGACCTGTTATCAGTGGGTTTCGGGGTGTTTTTTATTGGGCACGCTTTCTGGGGTGTTGCGCTGGATCGGATCCGTCCGCCGCCCCCGTCAGCGCTGCCGGAACGGTGACCATGCGGGCTCCCGCACGTCGCCATCGGCGAACACCACTCGCTGCCGCGCGTTTCCATCGGCGGACACGGCATACAGCACGCCACGCGTTCCCTCCCGGGAGGCGTAGAGCACCATGCTGCCGTTGGGGGCGAAGCTCGGCGATTCGTCCAGGTTGCCCGGTGACAACACCGAAACCCGGCCGCTGTCGCCATAGGTTCTGTCAAATAGAGCGATACGATATACGTTTCCCGACCCCTGTGCCACAGCGATCTTCTTGCCATCGCAGCACAGGCTGGCGCGGGCGTTGTAGTCGCCCTGGAAAGTGACCCGCTGGGCTTCGCCGCCGGCTGCGGCAACGCGGTAGATCTGCGGCTTGCCGGAGCGGTCCGAGGTGAACAGGATCTCCCTGCCATCAGGCGACCACACCGGCTCGGTGTCGATGCCCCAGTGGCGGGTCAGTTGGGTCAGTTCGCGGCTGGCCAGGTCCATCACGTAGATTTCCGGGTTGCCGCTGCGCGACAGGGTCAGCGCCAGGCGGTTGCCGTCCGGCGAGAAGGCCGGCGCGCCGTTGATGCCACGGAAGCTGGCCACCGCCTCGCGGGCACCGCTGGCGATTTCCTGGATGTAGATGGAGGAATTGCCGCGCTCGAAGCTGACATAGGCCAGGCGGCGTCCGTCCGGGCTCCACGACGGCGACAGCAGCGGCTCGCGCGAGCGCACCACCGGCTGCGGGTTGTGGCCGTCGGAGTCGGCCACCATCAGGGCGTACTGGATGTTCTGCCCGCTGCCGGCGGCGGTGACGTAGGCGATGCGGGTCCAGAACGCGCCGCGCACGCCGAGGATGTTCTCGTAGATGTGGTCGGCGATCTGGTGCGCGACATCACGCAGGTTGCCGGAGCGGCCGGACAGCGCCAGGCGCAGGCGCGGCTCCTGCTTGGCGACATCGAGCAGTTCGAACTCGACCCGGTAGCCGCCCTCGGTGGCGTCGAGCACGCGGCCGACGACGAGGAAGTCCTGGCGCAGCAGGCGCCAGGTGGCGAAGTTGACATCGGCCATGCGCTGCGGGCGCTCGATGATGTCGCCCTCGGGCAGCGCGCGGAACGAGCCGGAGCGGTTCAGATCGGCGCGGATGACGGCGGCGATGTCGGTTTCCGGCAGGCCACCGACGCCGCTGTAATCCATCGGCACGACGGTGATCGGCAGCGCCGAAGGGTTGCCGTCGATGATGCTGATCTCCAGCCCCTGCGCGCGCGGCGCGAGCGGGAAGGCGAGCAGGCAAAGCCCGGCGAGGATCCACAACAGTCTCATTGGCAACGTTCCCTCGGATAGCAGAATGTGAAGTCGATCTGGCGCGTGAACACCGATTCGAAGCCCCGGTACGGCAGCGGCTGGGCCCGCAGCACCGCCGCTTCCATCGAGCGCTTGGTCAGATCGTCGGCATTGCACGGGGCAAGGATGTTGGCGGAAATCACCTCGCCGCCCGGGATCTGAATGATGCGGACCCTACACTGAACGGACACAACCGATTCCGGCCGCCGCCAGTTGTCGGTGACCACTTGCTGGATGGCAACGATGTAGCGGCCGGCGAGGCTGTCGTCGCGGCCGTGGTTGCCCTGCTGCGGCGTCGACGTGGCGCTGGGCGCGGGATCGGGCGCTGCCGGGACGGCATTGTTGCGACGCTGGTCCTCGATCTGCGCCAGCCGCTCGGCTTCCAGGCGGCGCTGGCGCTCGGCGGCCTCGCGCTGCTTGCGGATATCGGCCAGTTCCTTCTCGCGCGCCGCCTGCTCGCGACGCAGCCGTTCGCGCTGTTCGGCCTCGCGCTTTTGTTGCTCGGCCTCCAGTTCGATCTGGCGCTGGCGCTGCCGCTCGCGCTCTTCCTGTTTGGCGAGTTCCTGCGCCTGCTGCTCGGCCAGCCGGGCGGCGCGCTCGGCGTCGCGGGTGTCGGGCAGTGGCGGCGGCGTCTGCGGTGCCGGTTGCGGCGGCGTTTCCGCCTGCTGCGGCTTCGGCTCCGGCTTGGGCTGCGGCGGCGGCGCGGCCGGCTGCGGTTCGGGACGCGGCGTGCTGGCCGGCGCGCTGTCGGCAGTGCTGGCGGCGGAGCGGAAATTGGCCGGCGCCGACACCAGCGTCGCCGCGATGGGCTCGCCGGCCACACTGGGCGGCGCGCTGGCACGGGTCCAGAACATGCCTCCCAGCGTGACCGCCACGATCAGCACATGCAGCAGCAGGGACAGCGCCAGCGGGCGCAGGGTGTCGGAAGGTCGGCTCATCGGCTCAGCGCGGTGCGTCCCCGGCCGGCGCGCTCATCAGCCCGACCTTGGCGACGCCGGCGGCCTGCAGCAAGGTCATGCCCTGGTAGATGGTGCCGTAATCGACCCGGCGGTCGCCGGCGATCAGCACCGGCACTTCCGGGTTGTTGCGGACGAAGGCGGCGATCTTGGCCTGCAGCGTCTGGGCGTCGATTTCTTCCGCCGGCGCGCCTTGCAGGGTGAGATAATAGCGGCCGTCCTGGGTCACCTCGACGATCACCGGATCCTTCTGCTGCTCCACCGGCTTGGCGTTGGACTGCGGCAGTTCGATGTCGACGCCAAGGTTCAGCAGCGGCGCGGTGACCATGAAGATGATCAGCAGCACCAGCATCACGTCGATGTAGGGAACGACGTTGATCTCGGATTTGGGCTTGCGCCGCACGCGATGGCGGCCGGAAAACGATGCGGACATGGGTGGCTCAAGGCGGGGGGCGGTTTCGCAGGGACGGATGGTGAGGCGGGGACAGTTCCAGCAGTCAGTTCCAGTTCCGGACAGGCAGCCGGCTACCCTGCTCCTCTGGCCGCCGGAACCGGCGACTGGAACTGCCCTTCACTCAATGCTCGTCGCCGTGGGACTGGCGTTGCAGGATGGAGCTGAACTCCTCGGCGAACGCCTCGTAGCGCACGTTGATACGTTCGACGCGGGTGGCGTAGCGGTTGTAGGCGACCACCGCCGGGATGGCGGCGAACAGGCCCATCGCGGTGGCGATCAGCGCTTCGGAGATGCCCGGCGCGACGGTGGCGATGGTGGCTTCCTTGACGTTGGCCAGGCCCTGAAAGGAAATCATGATGCCCCAGACGGTGCCGAACAGGCCGACGTAGGGACTGATCGAGCCGACCGTGGCGAGGAATTCCAGGTTGTGCTCCAACCCGTCCACCTCGCGCGACAACTGCGCGCGCATGGCGCGCTGCGCGCCTTCGAGCTGGGTGCGGGCGTCGACACCTTTCTTTTGCCGCAGCTTGGCGAAATCGCGGAAACCGGCCTCGAAGATCGCCTCCAGACCGTCGATGTCGCGATCCTTGCGCGAGGCCTCGCGGAACAGGCCGGCCAGGTCGGCACCGGACCAGAAACGCTCTTCGAAACCGTCGGCCTCGGCGGCGGCGTTGTCCAGCGCGCGCTTCTTGGCCAGGATGATGGCCCAGGAGGCAATCGACGCCAGCACCAACAACAGCATCACCGCCTGCACCGGCAGGCTGGCGTGCAGGATCAGGTGGATCAGGTCCAGCCCGTCGGCGCTCGGCGTCAGCGCGGTGGCTGCGGGCTCTGCCGGCAGCGCCGGAATCGCTTCCTGCGCCTGCGCCAGCGGGAGCAAGAACAGCGCGCAGGCCAGGGCGGACAGGCGGCGGAAAGCGGACACGAATCGGTGCATCGGAATCACTCCACCTTGGGTATGGGGAACGGCGGTCAGGGGTGGTCGGTCAGGAACTGGCTATCAGGAAACGGGTGTCATGCCGGGCAATGGACGCGCAGCAAGGCGGCGAACCGGGCGGGAATGGGCACCGGACGGAAGTCGCTGGCGCGCAGGCAGACCGCCTTGACCCGCGCCTCGATCAACAGCGTCTCATCGGCCGGCCGACGGATGCGCTGGACGAAACCGATGCTGGCACCGCGCACCTGGCTGAGGCCGACGTCGACCACCAGGGCGTCGTCCAGCCGCGCCGGGGCGCGAAAGTCGACCTCCATGCTGCGAATGGCGAACACGCGATCCATTTCCTGTCGCCACCTGCCCTGCTCGATGCCGGCGCTGCGCAGCCACTCGGTGCGTGCGCGCTCCAGAAACTGCACGTAGGCGGCGTGATAGACCACGCCGCCAGCGTCGGTATCTTCCCAGTAAACGCGTACCGGCCAACTGAACGGATACCGATCAGCGCTCATCGACTGCTCCTGCGGCGTCGGCGTCGAACAGGTCGCCACCGCGTCCGGCCGGCGTCGCCAGACCGAGATGGCGATAGGTGCGCGCGGTGGCCATGCGCCCGCGCGCGGTGCGGGTCAGGTAGCCCTGCTGGATCAGGTACGGCTCGACCACGTCCTCCAGCGTGCCGCGCTCCTCGCTGAGCGCGGCGGCCAGCGACTCGACGCCGACCGGGCCGCCGTCGAAATTGTCGACGATGCAGCGCAGCAGGCGACGATCAAGCTCGTCGAAGCCTTCCGGATCGACCTTCAGCATGCGCATCGCGCCATCGGCGGCTTCGCGGGTGATGTGGCCGTCGCCGCGCACCTGGGCGTAGTCGCGGGCGCGGCGCAGCAGACGGTTGGCGATGCGCGGCGTGCCGCGCGAACGCCGGGCGATCTCGGCAGCGCCTTCCGGCTCGCAGGGGATCGCCAGAATCTGCGCCGAGCGCTGCACGATCCGGGTCAGCTCGGCATGGGTGTAGAACTCCAGCCGCTGGACGATGCCGAAGCGGTCGCGCAAGGGGCCGGTCAACAGGCCGGCGCGGGTGGTGGCACCGATCAGGGTGAACGGCGGCAGGTCGAGCTTGATCGAACGCGCCGCCGGGCCCTCGCCGATCATGATGTCGATCTGGTAGTCCTCCATCGCCGGATAGAGCACCTCCTCGACCACCGGCGACAGGCGATGGATTTCGTCGACGAACAGCACGTCATGCGGTTGCAGGTTGGTCAGCAGGGCGGCCAGATCCCCTGCCCGCTCGATCACCGGACCCGAAGTCTGCCGCAGCTTGACGCCCATCTCGTTGGCGATGACGTGCGAGAGCGTGGTCTTGCCGAGGCCGGGCGGGCCGAAGATCAGCACGTGGTCGAGCGCCTCGCCGCGCCGCCGGGCGGCCTCGATGAACACCTTCATCTGCTCGCGCACGGCTTCCTGGCCGAGGTATTCGTCCAGCCGCTTGGGCCGGATGCTGGCTTCCAGCGCCTCGTCCTCGCGGTCCGCCGCGCTGCCTATCACTCGTTCGTTCATTTCAGTGCCGACTGCAATGCCTTGCGGATGATGGCTTCGGCGCTGTCGCCGTCAGCCGCCGCCAATTTGACCATGCGGGCGACTTCAGCCGGCTTGTAGCCCAGCGCCTGCAAGGCGACGCCGGCCTCGGAGACCGGATCGGTCGGCACCGCACCCCGGCCAGCCTGGACCATCGACACGGTCAGGCTGTCGACGCGATCACGCAGTTCCACCACGATGCGTTCGGCGGTCTTCTTGCCGATGCCGGGGATGCGGGTCAGGGCGCTGATGTCGCCGGCCTGCACCAGCCGCGCGAATTCGTCGACAGAGGCCCCGGAGAGGATCGCCAGGGCGATCCGCGCGCCGATCCCGGACACCTTCTGCACGTCGCGGAACAACTGCCGCTCGGCCGGCGTGGCGAAGCCGTACAGCGCCGCGCTGTCCTCCTTGACCGCGTAATGCGTCAGCAAGGTGACTTCGGCACCGATTTCCGGCAACTCGTAGAGGGTGCTCATCGGCGCTTCCAGTTCGTAGCCGACGCCGCCGACATCGAGCAGCAGCCACGGTGGCTGCTTGGAAACCAGGGTGCCGCGCAGGCGACCGATCATCGATTCTTCATTCCAGACTGGATGGGAAATAGCGCCGGGGAGACCCCGTTCGACGCGCCGGGTTGCGCCCGTTGCGATCGACGCATACTCGTCATCATCGCCTGCCGCGCCGACGCAGCAAAGCCGAGGCGACGACGCCGGTGCGCAGCGCCAGCCCGCGCGAGTGCGCGTGCGCCACCGCCACCGCCAGCGCGTCGGCGGCGTCGGCCTGGATCGGTGCCGTGCCCAGCGCCAGCAGCACGCCGATCATGTGCTGCACCTGCGCCTTGTCCGCCGCACCGCGCCCGACCACCGCGTTCTTGATCTGCATCGGCGAATACTCGTGCACCGCCAGGTCGCGCAGCACCACCGCACACAACGCCGCCCCGCGCGCCTGCCCCAGCTTCAGCGCCGAGTCCGCGTTCTTCGCCATGAACACGCGCTCCACCGCCACCTCGTCCGGCCGATAGCGCTCGATCAGCGCCCCGACCCCCTGCACGATCGCCTTCAGCCGGCCGGGGAAGTCCTCCGCCCCGGCAACGAACAGCGCCTCGTGATGGACATGCCGGCACTGCCCCAACTCATCCGCATCAACGATCCCCACGCCAGTGCGCTGACTGCCCGGATCGATGCCCATGATTCGGGTCATGGGGTTCCGCCTGCGTGGGCGGAACCGGGAATCGGGAATCGGGAATGGGGAATGGGAAAAGCAGAGTTGCGCGCGCCCGGCGCGTACCGGAAAAAACAGCGCGCCTGCGCTGTCATCGATTCCCGATTCCCCATTCCCGATTCCCGGCAATCACTCACTCATACGCCTCCGCCGGCAAATCGGCGTTGGAGTAGACGTTCTGCACGTCGTCGAGGTCTTCCAGGCGTTCCAGCATCTTGGCCACGGCCTTGGCGGTGTCGCCTTCCACGGCGATGTCGTTTTCGGCGCGGAAGGTCACTTCGGCGTCGTCGGGGGCGAGGCCGGCGGCGCTCATCGCCTGCTTCACCGCCTCGAACGACTCCGGGGTGGTCAGCACTTCGATGGAACCGTCGTCCTCGTAGACCTTGATGTCCTCCGCGCCGGCCTCGATGGCGGCTTCGGTGATGCGTTCTTCATCGGCACCGGGGGCGTAGCTGAGCACGCCGAGCTTGCTGAACATGAAGGCGACCGAGCCGTCGGTGCCAAGGTTGCCGCCGTGTTTGGAAAAGGCGTGGCGCACGTCGGCGACGGTGCGCTGGCGGTTGTCGGTCATGCAGTCGACGATCACCGCCACGCCGCCGGGCGCGTAGCCCTCGTAGCGCAGTTCCTCGTAAACCACGCCTTCCAGCTCGCCGGTGGCCTTCTTGATGGCGCGCTCGACGTTGTCCTTGGGCATGTTGGCAGCGAACGCCTTGTCCATAGCCAGGCGCAGCCGCGGGTTGCCGGACGGATCGCCGCCGCCGTTGCGCGCCGCCACCGTGACCTCGCGGATCAGCTTCGTGAACACCTTGCCGCGCACCGCGTCCTGCTTGCCCTTGCGGTGCTGGATGTTCGCCCATTTGGAATGACCGGCCATGCTCTGTTTCCCGCTGCAACGAAGCCGCGCATTATAGCGGCGCGGGCCGATGCGGCGGCGGTGCTTCGCCTGTCGGTGCGATAATCGCGGGTGGCCCCGTCAATGGAACCCGCCATGTCCGCCCGCATGATCGACCGCATCGACAGCGCCCTGCGCGCGCTCGCCCCGATCCACCTGGAGATCCAGGACGAAAGCGGCCAGCACAGCCGTGGCCTGGAAACCCACTACAAGGCGGTCATCGTCGCCGACGCCTTCGCCGGCAAACGGCCGGTGCAGCGCCATCAACTGGCCTACGGCGCGCTGGGACCGCTGATGGACCAGTTCCACGCCCTGGCCCTGCATACCTTCACGCCGGAGGAGTGGGCGGCGCAGGCGGACGTGCCGGATTCGCCGCGCTGTCGCGGCGGCAGCCGGCACGACAAGGCGGGGAAAGGCTGATCCGCCCGCGTCGCAGGCGACCCCCCAGATACGCGAAGGGCACCCGGAGGTGCCCTTCACTGAAGCATCGAGGCGCCGATCCGGCGTCGATCAGCCCTCGCCGGTGACCACCACCTTGACCAGGGTCTCGATGTCGGCGTGCAGGTGGATCGCCACGTCGAACTCGCCGGTGCGGCGGATCGGGCCTTCGCCCATCACCACTTCGGACTTCTCGACGCTGTAGCCGGCGGCGGTGAAGGCGTCGGCGATCTCGCGCGGGCCGACCGAGCCGTACAGCTTGCCTTCGGTGGAGGCGTTGGCGGCGATGGTGACCGACTGGCCTTCAATGCGCGCGCGGCGGGCCTCGGCGTCGCCCAGCAGCTCGGCGGCCTTCTTCTCGTACTCGGCTCGGCGCTTCTCGAACTCGGCGATGTTGCTGGCCGTGGCCGGCACGGCCTTGCCGCTGGGGACGAGGAAATTGCGACCGTAACCGGGCTTGACCGACACCTTGTCGCCCAGGCCGCCGAGGTTGGTCACCTTCTGCAGAAGAATCAGTTCCATGGTTTTGCTCCGTATTCGTTAGCAGCGCGTGGAGCGCCGCAACGCTTGGCTGTCCGAATGGACGGGATCGGGAATGACCGGGTGCGGACGACGCACGGCGCGGGCCGCACGTCGCAGGCGAAGGGTCAGTGGCTGTCGCTGTAGGGCAGCAGCGACAGATAGCGCGCGCGCTTGACGGCGGTGGCGAGCTGGCGCTGGTACTTCGACTTGGTGCCGGTGATGCGCGAGGGCACGATCTTGCCGGTCTCGGTGACGTACTGGCGCAGGGTGGCGAGATCCTTGTAGTCGATCTCGGTCACGCCCTCGGCGGTGAACTTGCAGAACTTGCGGCGGCGGAAGAACTTGGACATGGGTGGGCTCCGTGGGCTCAGGCGGCTTCTTCGGTGGCGGCTTCGCCGCTCTCGTCATCGCGGCGACGACGTTCGGGCTTCTCGTCCTTGGTCTTCATGATGATGCTCTGCTCGGTGACCGCCTCGTCGCGGGCGATGACCAGGTGGCGCAGCACCGCGTCGTTGAAGCGGAAGCCGGCAACCAGCTCGTCCAGCACGGCCTGGCCGCACTCGATGTTCATCAGCACGTAGTGCGCCTTGACCAGGTTCTGGATCGGGTAGGACAGCGGCCGACGACCCCAGTCCTCAAGGCGGTGGATGGCACCCTCGCCACCCTCGATCAGCGTGCGGTAACGCTCGATCATGGCGGGAACCTGCTCGCTCTGGTCAGGGTGGACCAGAAACACGATTTCGTAGTGTCGCATGGGTATCCTTTGTGGATGTCGGGCAGCGCCAGGGCCGCCAGGCAGCCTCCCATCGGTCGCGCAATCGCGAAAGCGGTGAGGCAAAGAAAGCCCCCTGCGGGCGCAGGGGACCGCGCATGATAGCGGCAAAAGATGGAAAAACCCAGCGGCTTCCGTGTCGCCTCGGGCCGGCCTCAGCCCTTGACCGGTGCCACCAGCACGTCGCAGGGCGCTTCGGCGATGGCGTGCAGGCTGACGCTGCCGAGCAGGCCGGCCTCGAAGCGGCCCTTGCCGTGGGCACCGAGGCAGAGCAGGTCGGCCCTGCCCTCTTCGACCGCGGCGACCAGTTCATGCGAGGCGCGCCCCTCGCGAACGACGATGCCGGCGTCCGCCACGCCGAGGTCGGCGACCAGGCGTTGCAGGCGCTGCACGGTACCGCTGTGGGCGCTGGCGATGCGCAGCTTGCGCGCTTCCTCGTCGAGGCCGTCGAACAGCGTCCACGGCAGGCGCGGCAGTTCCAGCGCGGTGAACACCGACAGCGCGGCGGACGGCACCAGGGCGCGGGCGATGCGCACGGCGCGCGCCGCGTCCTGGGTGAAGTCGACGGCGGCCAGCACGCGGCCGTAGGCCTGCGCGGCCGGCGTGCGCACCACCAGCACCGGGGTGCGACTGCCGCGAACGATGTCCTGCGCGGTCGAACCCAACAGGCGACCGGCCAGCGCGCCCTCGCCGGTGGCACCGATGACCAGCAGGTCGGCACCGATCTCCTCGGCGCGCGCGGTGACCAGGCGTCCGGCGAGGCCGGCACGGACGTGGACGGAAATCTCTACATCGAACTGCTGGCGCAGCGTCTCGGCCTGCGCGGTCAGCCGCGACTGCGCGGCATCCAGCAGATCCGCCGCGTCGGGCAGCGGCAGGCCGGCCATGTCGCCCCAGATCATCGGCGGCAGCGGCAGCGGCGGCGCGGCGAACAGTTCCAGGCTGGCTCCATGCGCGGCGGACAGTTGAGCGGCGCGGCGCGTGGCCAGCCCGGCGCGCTCGGAGAAATCGGTGGCAACCAGCATCTTGCGGAAAAGCAGCGGCATCTGCCGTCTCCTGAAGCGAATGAAGGAGGCGGAACCGGTTGCGCGCAGACCGGCAGCCGACCCCGCCGTCATTCTATAAGCAGCGCTCGGTGCCAACTTGACCTGGATCAGGGCGACGGCGCGGCCAGTCCGGGCGGCTCATCGGCATCGACGGGCCTGCGCAGCGCGCGGGCGACAATCCGCCCGGTGGCCATGCGCAGGTCGTCCATGACCACGTAGATGGTCGGCAGGAACAACAGGCTGACCAGGGTGGAGAACGCCAGGCCGCCGACGATGGCGCGCGCCATCGGGTAATAGGCGGGACCGCTGCCGCCTAGCTGCGCGCCGCCGATGCACAGCGGCATGAGGCCGAGGATGGTGGTGCCCATGGTCATCAGGATCGGCCGCAGGCGCTCGCGCGCGCCGGTCACCAGCGCCTCGACGCGCGGCACGCCCTCGCGGCGACGCGCGTTGATGTGCTCGAACATGACGATGCCGTTGTTGACCACCACGCCCATCAGCACCAGCACGCCGATCGAGGCCATCACGGTGAAGGTGGTGCCGGTGAAGGCGAACAGCCAGAACACGCCGAGCGCGGAGAAGAAAATGCTGGCGATGATCGCCGCCGGCATCAGCAGCGACTCGAACAGTGCCGCCATGATCAGGTAGATCAGCAACAGCGCGATCAGTGTGTTGAAGCCCATCTGCGCGCCGGCCTCGTCGTTGCGCTCGAAGTCGCCGCCCAGTCTCCAGCGATAGCCGTCCGGCAGCGAAATGCCGGCCAGCGCGGCAGACACCGCACTGCGCGCCTGCTCGGTGGTGTGGCCATCGGCAAGGTTGGCGCGGATCGCCAGCGAGGTCCGCCGGTCGCGGCGCTGGATCTGGTTGGCGGCGCTTTGCACCTGCACGTTGACCAGCGACAGCAGCGGTGCTTCCAGGCCCTCGGCGTTGCGCAGGGTCAGTCCGGCGAGATCCTCGACGCGGAAGCGCTCGGCCCCCTTGAAACGCGCCCACACCGGCACTTCGGCATCGCCGTGGCGGAACTCGCGCAGCGGCGTACCGCGCACCGCGACGCCGATGTGGCTGGCCACCTCGCGGGTGCTGAAGCCGTACTGCGCAGCGCGCTCGCGGTCGACGCTGAGTCTGACCTCGCTGCTGGCGTCGCCACGGTCGATGCGCACGTCGCGCAGCGCCACCTGCTGCGACAGGATGCCGACCAGGGTCTCGCCGAGATCCTCCAGCACCGCACTGGAGTCGCCGGACAGGAACACGCGCAAACCTTCCTCCTCGCCGCCATCGCCGTTGCCGAAACCGTACTCGGCACGCGCCGACGGCGGCAGTTCGCGGCGCAGCATTTCCATCACCTGATCGGCGGACAACAGGCCGGGCTCGTGGTTGCGCAGCATCAGGTAATCGACCAGGCGCGGCGCAGGGTCGCGCAGGGTCAGCAGCACACCGCCGCCGCCGCCCTCGTTGTACCAGGCGTAGAACTGCTCGATCTGGTAGCGCTCGCGATTGGCGGCGAAGAACGTCTCCAGCCGCACCACTTCCTCGGTGAGCTGGTCGAGGCGGTAGGCACCCTTCCAGCGCAACTGGAACTCCAGCTCGCGGCCGGCGTCGTCCTTCATCATGTCGAAGCGGGTTTGCGTGGCCGGGATCAGGCTGACCGCGACGATCAGCGCGATCACCAGCAGCGAGACGCCGCGATGCGCCAGCGACCAGCGCAACAGGTCGGCGTAGCGGCGCGTCAGCCAGGGGATGAAGCCGTGCTGCGAGGGCAGGCTGGGCGGCGTGCGCACATGGGCGGAAATCATCGGGATCAGGCTCACCGCCACCAGCCAGGAGGCGAGCAGGGCGATGGTGATGGTGACCGCCACCTGACCCAGGTAGATGCTGATGAAATTGCGCTCGCCGAACAGGTTGGGGGCAAACACGACGATGCTGGTCAGGGTGCCGGCGCTGATCGCCAGTTGCACGCCACGGGTTCCCTCGATGGCGCAGCGCCACGGATCGTCCGGATACTTCTCGCGCTGCTGGTAGATGCTCTCCACCACCACCACCGAGTTGTCGACCAGCATGCCGAGGCCGAGCAGCAGGCCCATCATGGTCAGGATGTTCAGCGTCAGCCCGAAGAAATACATCGCCCCCAGGGTGATGACGAGGCAGATCGGGATGGCCAGGGTCACCAGCAGGGTCGACGGCCAGTGGCGGAGGAAATAGAACAGCACCAGCACCGACAGCAGGGCACCGATCAGGCCGGCCTTCATCAGCTCGTCGAGCGAACTCTGCACGCTGGCCGCCTGGTCGCCGATTACCTTGACCTGGATGCCGTCAAAGTCCGGCGTCGCCGCGATCCGCTCCACCTCGTCCAGCACGGCGCGGGAAATGGCCACCAGGTTGGCGTCGCTCTCGCGGAAGATGTCGATGCCGACCGCCGTCTTGCCGTCCAGGCGGCGGCCGAAATCGACCCGCTGCAGACGCAGGCGCACTTCGGCGATGTCGGACAGACGCAGACCGCGCTGGTCGATCACCAGGTTGCGCAACTCGTCCAGATCGCGCAGTTCGCCCACCGGCTGCACGCGCAGGCGGCGCACGCCGTCGTCGATCTCGCCGGCCGAGAGCGAGAAGTTGATCGCCTGCAGCCGCGCGGCGAGGTCGTTGAGGGCGATGGAATGCGCCGCCAGCCGCGACGGCAGGATGGCGATCTCCCCCTCCGGTGGCGGTGCGCCGCTGATGTCGACGCGGGCGACGCCGGGCAGGCGCTCGATGCGCCGCCGCATGGTCTGGTCGATCAGCAGGTATTCGCCGGTCATGTCGCGCTCGCCGGCAAAGCGCAGGCGCAGCACCGGCTGGTCGCTGGGCGAGAACTTGTAGACGAAATAGCGTTGCAGGTCGTCCGGCAGCTCGCCGCGAATGGCGTCGATGCGCTCACGCGCCTCGCTGGCGGTGACCTCGATGTCGCGGTCCCAGTCGGAAAACTCGACGAACACGCCGCCGCCATCGGCACTGGCCCGCGAGCGCATGCTCTTGATCGACGGCAGCGTCGCCAGCGCTTCCTCGGCCGGACGGACCAGGTTGCGTTCCACTTCCTCCGGCGTCGAGCCCGGATACGGCAGGTTGACGTAGATGAAGGGGACGTTGACTTCCGGGAACTGTTCCAGCGGCAGGCGCTGGGTGGCGATCAGGCCGATCAACACCAGCGAAACGTAGACCATCACCGCGGTGACCGGCCGCCGCAGGCTCAGTTCGGCCAGGCTCATGACGGCGATCCGGCCGCTGCCAGGCGCTCGCCGCGCTCGCGATACCAGTCATCCGGACGACGGTCGAGCAGGTCGTAGAGCACCGGGATCACCACCAGGGTCAGCAGCGTCGAGACCGCCAGTCCGCCGATCACGGTCAGCGCCATCGGCGCCTTCACCTCGGCCCCCTCGCCGCCCAGGAAGGCCAGCGGTGCAAAGGCCAGCAGGGTCGTGGTGGTGGTCATGGCGATCGGCCGCAGACGCGAGCCGCCCCCCTCGGCCAGTGCTTGGCGCTTGGGCACGCCGGCCATGCGCAACTGGTTGACCTTGTCGATCAGCATGATGGCGTTCTTCACCACGATGCCGACCAGCAGGATCAGGCCGATGAACACCACCACCGACACCGGCTCGCCGCTCAGCCACAGCGCCAGCACCGCGCCGACCATCGCCAGCGGGATGCTGAACATGATGACGAAGGGATGCAGCAGGGACTCGAACTGCGAGGCCATCACCAGATAGACGAGGAAGATCGCCAGGCCGAGCGCGAACATCAGCGAATCCAGCGAGGCCTTCAGCTCCTCGCCCTGACCGCCGATGTGCATGCGCACGCCGGGGCCAAGCGGATTGGCGGCGACCAGCCGCTCGACCTCGGCCACCGCCGCGCCGAGGTCGATGCCGCGCAGATTGGCCGAGACGATGGCGACGCGGACCTGATCGGAGCGATGGATCTCGCTCGGGCCGATGGTCTCCACCACGTCCGCCACCGCCGACAGGTTGACCGGGCGCTCGCTCTGCGGGTTGACGATCAGGTTGCGGATGTCGGCTACCGAGGCGCGGTCGCTCTCGCGGGCGCGCACCAGCACGTCGATCTTGCGGTCGCGGAAGGAGTAGCGCGTCGCCACCTCGCCGCGCACCTTGCGCACCACCTGGTCGGCAATCTGCCGGTTGGTCAGGCCGAGTGCGGCGGCACGCTCCTGGTCGAAGACGATCTGGATTTCCGGAAAGCCCTGCTCGACCGTCGATTTGACGTCGACGAACACCGGGCGCTCGGCGAGCAGCGCCGACAGCCGCCGGCCGGCCTGTTCCAGCGCCGGCAAATCCTGGCCGAGCAGTTCGATTTCCAGCGGCGTGGAGAAGCTGAACAACTCGGGGCGGCCGAACTTCACGTCCACCGCCGGATAGGCCTGCATGGTTTCGCGCAGGCGGTCGGTGACCGCTTCCTCGGTGGCACGGCTGTAGCCGCTGCCCAGCACCACGGTCAGCTTGGCGATGTTCTCGCCGGACTCGGTCGGATTGGCATCCAGCCGCGTGCCGCTGCCGGACACGCCGTACAGCGCCTGGATGTCGGCATCCTCGGCATGACGCGCCTGGATCGCTCGCAGCAGGGCATCGGTGTCGCGAAGCTGGGTGCCGGGGGCCAGCTTGGCGGTCATCTCGAAACGGTCCTGGGCAAACTGCGGGATCAGGTCGGCACCCAGCCGGGTGGCCAGCCACAGCGAGGCGAAAAAGGCCAGGGCGGCGGCACCCAGCACCCAGACCGACCGCTCCAGCGCGTGCGGCAGGACGCGCTGGTAATGCCGGGCCAGCGCGTCGTAGCCCTTCAGCATCAGGCCGCCCAGCGCCGACAGCGCGCGGCCGATGCTGCGCGAGAACAGCCAGGCCAGCGCACCGACCAGCCAGGTGAGGCCGAACAGCAGCCACGGCAGCAGCCAGGCCAGCAGCGCGACCAGAGCGGTCAGCGCCAACAGCGGCAGGCGAAGCGGCAGACCGAGCAGCCAGATCGCCCGACGCAGGCCCGGGCCGGGGCGGTCGGCATCCAGCGGCCAGCGCAGCAGGGCACGGGCAAAGGCCAGGCTGCGCCGCCAGGCCGGCGTCGCATCGACCTGCCCGCCGTCATGGAAGGACATCGGCGAGCGCGCCTTCAGCGAGCACAGCATCGGGATCAGGGTCAGCGCCACCAGCAGCGAAATCATCACCGCGATCGACACGGTCAGCGCCTGATCCTTGAACAGTTGCCCGGCGACGCCCTCGACGAACACCAGCGGCAGGAACACCGCCACCGTGGTCAGCGTGCTGGCAGTGACCGCCATGCCGACTTCGCGGGTGCCGCTGATCGCCGCCTCGATCACCCCCAGGCCGCGCTCGCGCGCCTTGGCGATGCTTTCCAGCACGACGATGGAATCATCCACCACCATGCCGGTGGCCAGCGCCAGGCCGGCCAGCGACATGATGTTGAGACTCAGCCCGAGCTGACCCATGAAGAAGAACGTGGCGATGATCGACACCGGCAGCGACAGGCCGATCACGAAGGTGCTCCAGGCATCGCGCAGGAACAGGAAGATCAGCAGCACCGCCAGCGTGCCGCCGAGGATCGCCTCGTTGCGCACCTCGTCCAGCGCGGCGCGGATGAAGCTGGCCTGGTTCTCCACCGTCGACAGGCGCATGCCGGCCGGCAACTCGTCGCGCAGGCGGGCGACGGCGGCATCGATGCCCTCGGCCACCGCCACGGTGTTGGCGTCGCCTTCCTTGTAGATGGCGATCTCCACCGCCTCGCGGCCATCGACGCGGATCACCGCCTCGCGCTCCTTGTGCCCCATCGACACTTCGGCGATGTCGCCGAGGCGGATCGACGCGCCGTCCTGCGTCGACACCAGCAGGGCGCGCATCTCCTCGATGTCGACGAACTGGTTGACCGTGCGCACCAGATAGCGCTGTGAACCATCCTCGATGCGGCCGCCGGCGAGATTGACGTTCTCCTGCCGCAGACGCTCGATGACGCGCTCCACCGGCAGCCGCAACTGCGCCAGACGGCGGTCGTCGATCAGCACCTGCACTTCGTCTTCGAGGCCGCCGGAAACCTTCACCGCCGCCACGCCAGGAGCAGGCTCCAGGCGCTTCTTCAGGTCTTCCTCGGCGTAACGGCGCAGGCGCATCAGCTCCGCCCCGCCGACCTCGGCGTCGGCCTGCTGCGAGGTCAGCACCATGCGCATCACCGGCTCGGTGCTGGGGTTGAAGCGCAGCAGCAGCGGCGGCTCGGCCTCCAGCGGCAGGCTCAGCACCTCCAGCTTGCCGCGCACCTCCAGCCCGGCCTTGTCCATGTCGCTGCCCCAGGCGAACTCGAGCACCACGTCGCTCTGCCCGGTGCGCGACACCGAGCGCAGCTTGCGCAGGCCCTTGACCACGCCGACTGCTTCCTCGACCGGCTCGGTGACCAGGCTCTCGATCTCGGCCGGCGCGGCACCGGTGTATTCGGTGCGCACGGTCAGCGTCGGATAGCTGAGGTCGGGCAGCAGGTCGACCTTCAGATCGCGCAGGGCGATCAGGCCGAACAGCACCAGGGTCAGCGTCGCCATCGCCACGCTGACGCGGCGACGGGTGGAGAATTCGGCCAGGCTCACGGCAGTTCGCCGGCCACCGCGTCCGGGGTCGCCAGTGGCGGCGCGCCATCGCGATTGATCGCCGCCACCCGGCTGCCCTCGCGCACCGCAACCTTGCCCAAAGTCACCACCTGGTCGCCCTCGGCAAGACCGCCGCGCACCTCGGCGAACTCGCCGTTTACATGTCCCAGTTGCACCGCCGTGCGTGCCACCACGCCATCGCGGACCAGGAACACCGCCGGATCGGCACCTTCGTCAAGCAGCGCCTGGCGCGGGATCGCCAGCGAATCGTCGTGCTCGGCATAAACCACGGCGATGCGGCCGAACATGCCGGGCTTGAGTCGACCATCGCCATCGCTGAAACGCGCGGTGACGCGGAAGGTGCCGGTCGCGGCGTCGATCACCGGGCTGATCCGGTCGATCACGCCGGCGAACTGCGCGCCGGGCAGCGCATCGACCGCCAGCCGCACCGGCAGGCCGTCGCGCAACGTCGCCGATTCGCGCTCGGGGACGTTCAACACGGCCTCCAACTGGCTGCCGTCGACGAGCCGGAACATCGGCTGGTTCAGGGCGATCAGATTGCCCTCGCGCACCAGCCGTTCGGCGATCACGCCGTCGAACGGCGCAGTCACATCGGTGTAGGACAGCTCCAGCCGCGACAGGTCGTAGGCGGCCTTCTGCGTGGCGACATCGAAGCGGATGCGCTCGTGTGCGTCGGCGGCGATCAGCTTGCGCGCGAACAGTTCCTTCGAGCGTGCCAGTTCCGCCTCCAGCTTGCGCAGCGTCGCCTCGTGGCGCGCCACTTCCAGCCGCACCCGTTCCGGGTCGATCCGCGCCAGCACCTGGCCGGCGCGCACGCGGTCGCCTTCCTCGGCCGACAGGCGCAGCAGCACGCCGGAGGTCTTGGCCACCACCATCGCCTCCTGGGTCGCCTGCAGCGCCGCCGTGCCGCTGTAACTGGCCGACATCGAGCGCCGCTGCACCGTCGCCACTTCCACCGGCACCGGCGGCTTCTTCTTCTGCCCCGGCTGCGCCTTGTCGTCCGTGGTGGCGGAGGCATCGGCCGACGGCGGCGGCTGGCCGCAGCCGGCCAGCAACAGGGACAGCAACAGCGCAAGGCAGACGGCCCGGCGCTTGGCAAAACGGGGGCTCGGATCGGAGGCGGCGATGGACATGGAAAGGGCCTGAAGTGGAATGATCGACCGTGACCACGGCCGACGAGGGCGGCAGGATGCGGGTCGCCGGCCGCCGGCACAGGTGCTGGTAGTCATTCCGGATGGCAAAGCGCCGCGATTGTGACGGGATGTTCAGCCGCCGCTCACCTGCCCCGCCGCCCACCGCGGCCGCCGATGGGATGCGAGGCCTGTCCGCCCTGCTATACTCGTCCACTTACGCCACGCCGCACGCTGCGGCCGATACGAACGGTTCCGGAATCGATCATGACGCTGACCCTGCGCCTCGCCACCGTCCTCGCCCTGCTGATCCCCGCCGCGCCGCTGCTCGCCGCCGGCGATGTCGAAGCGGGCAAGCTCAAGGCCTACACCTGCACCGGCTGCCACGGCGTCACCGGCTACCGCAATGCCTACCCGCACTACCACGTGCCGCTGATCGGCGGGCAGAACCGCGAGTACCTGGTCACCGCGCTGACCGCGTACCAGAAGGGTGTGCGCAAGCATCCGACCATGCGTGCCCAGTCCGAGAGCTTCTCCACGCAGGACATCGAGGACATCGCCGCCTACCTGTCCAGCGTCGGCGGCCAGCATGACGACAGCGCCAAGTAACCGCCTCGTTTCCGGAGTTCCCGCCATGACTCTTCGTTTGATCGCCGCCTGCGCCCTGCTGGCCGCAGCGTTCCCGGTTCTGGCCGCCGGCTCGGTCGAGGCCGGTGCCAGCAAGTCCCAGGTCTGCCAGGCCTGCCATGGCAAGGATGGCAACGGCGTCGGTGACGGCCAGTACCCGCGTCTGGCCGGCCAGTACGCCGACTACCTCGCCAAGTCGCTGCGCGACTACCGCACCGGTGCCCGCGAAGACCCCATCATGCGCGGCTTCGCCTCCACCCTGACCGATGCCGACATTGAGGATCTGTCCGCCTTCTACGCGGCGCAGAAGGGTCCGCTGCGCGACCTGTACGGCGTCGACCGCGACTGACCCCGCGCCTCGTCTATTCGGCCAGCGGCAACCGGCAACCCATCTCGTAGACCCGACGCAGGCGCAGCGCCTCGGCCTGCGTCCGCGTCGCGCGGAGCTTCTCCCACAGCACCTCGCAGGCCCGCGCCTCCTCCGGGCTGAGCGTATTGGGGTCGTCGACATCCATCACGACCACCTCCGGGCGCTCCATGCCGCAACCGCCGGCAGCGGCGATCACCACCACCGAACAGACCACCACATGGCCGGGCGCGCCGGGCACCGGGATGCGCACCGTCAACATGGTCGCCTCGACCGCCTTTTCCAGGATTTCGGTGAGCATGTCCGGCTGCGGATGCATGAATTCGTCGAACGCGGAGGCGCGGTATTCCAGCGCCAGCGGACGCTTGAACGCATCGCCCGCGCCGGCGAGACCGGGAATCTCGTAGTCGAAGCGCCCTTCCAGCGCGCTGTCGCGCTGCAGCGCCTCGACATGGCCGGCGACGCCGCGCAGCGAGCCATCACCAGCGAACAGCCGCGGTGCCGGCGGCGCGACGGATTCGGGCGACGGCTCGATTTGCGACGGCTCGATCGGCGGCGGCGCGACCTCCGCCACCTGCATCCGCCGCGATGGCGGACTCGGGCTGGTCGCGACCGGCCGTGCCGCGCGACGCGGCGGTGGCGGCAGCGGCGGCGCTGGCGGCGCAACGAAAACGATCTCGACCACTTGCAGGGCCTGCGCGGCAGCGCTTGGTCGCGGCCGCAACTGGCTCAGATCATGCAGCAGCCACAGGCCGACGCCATGCGCCAGCAGCACCCCGGCCAGAGTCAGGATGCGCAGGCGATCCATGCCGCTGGCCGCAGGCGCGCCCGTCATGCCGGTCGCCGGCCACCGCAGGCAGCAATCATCCGGTCCTTGATTGATAGTACGGCGTGGTGCCGCTGGCGTGATCGGTGGCATCGAGCACGGCGCGCACCTCGGGCACCCGTGCCTTCAGGGTCTTTTCCACGCCCTGCTTGAGCGTCACGTCGACCATGCCGCAACCGTGGCAGCCACCGCCGAAACGCAGCAGCACATCGCCCTCGGCGGTGATCTCCTCCAGCGCCACCCGGCCGCCGTGGCTGGCCAGTTGCGGATTGATCTCGCTGTCCAGCACGTGGCGCACGCGCTCCACCACGCTGGCCTCGGCACCGGGCGCGACGCCCTTGATGCGCGGCGCGCGGATCATCACCTGGCCGCCGGTGGCGCTGCGCTCGAAACCCACTTCCGCGCCATCGAAGTACGGCACGCTGGCCGCGTCCACGTACAGCGTGAAGCCATCGCAGTCCAGCGCCCATTCGTCGCCGTCCAGGTCGGACTGGTCGCAGAACTCCAGCCGGGCGTCGGCCGATGGCGTGCCCGGCCGCAGCGCACTGAGGCGGATGCCGATGGCCTCGCCATCCTGCTGGTCGATCAGGGTTCGGAAGTAGGACTGCGCGTCCTCGGAAATCTGGATCATGTCGAATACCGCGGAAACCTTGTCAGGGCACAGTCTAGCCGTTCGCTATACTCGCCCGTACCGCTTGAACATGAGCCATCCGATGAGCCAGACCGACCTCGCCGACCGCCATTGCCGCCCCGTGCAAGGAGCCCAGGACCGGCTCGCCGACGCCGAGATCACCGCCCTGCTGGCGCAACTGACGGGCTGGGAGCGCGTCGAGGACGGCCGCGCCCTGCGCAAGACCTTCCGCTTCGACGACTATTACCGCACCCTGGCCTACGTCAACGCGCTGGCCCACGTCGCCCATCGCGAAGACCATCACCCGGACCTCGGCGTCCACTACAACCGCTGCGTCGTCCGCTACTCCAGCCACGACGCCGACGGCCTGACCGAAAACGATTTCATCTGCGCGGCCAAGGCGGAGCGGCTGTATCGGCAGTAGGCCACGCCGACGCCGAATCAACCCGCGCGCCGCGCCAGCGCAACCCGACCCAGGACCAGCAGCCACAGCGCAAGCAGCGCCAGCGCAGGTGCCGAGGTCCAGGGAATGCTCAGCGCTGGCGGCGACACGGCCGCCGTCAGCAGCGTGCCGGAGTCATTGTTGGCGGGATCGGGATCGGGCGTGTCGCTGCCCGCAGTGGCCCGCCATTCCAGCGGCCCGATGACATTGGCGCGGACCCGGATGCGACTGGATATCGCCACCGAAGCGCCCGCCGCCAGGCTCTGCGCCCGACAGTCGAGCCAGCCCGGCATGCTCGGCCAGACCGGCGGCGAAGGAAGTAGCTGACAGGTCCAGCCAGCGGCGGTCGCGGCATCGTCGATGTAGTCGGACGCGTCAATCGGGTAACCGGCCTGCGCGATGTCGCGGAAGCCGGGCATGAACAGCGTGACGACCGGCGACACGGCGGCATCCGGTCCATTGTTGGCGACTTCCACGCGCAAGGTCAGCATCCCGCCCTTCACGGCCGGGTCCGGCGATGCGTTGGCGGTCAGCCGCAAGTCGGCGCTGCCTGCCGCCGTTTGCGCGCCGGCCGGCATCGTCCACAGCGCGCCGAGAACGAGCCAACACAGGGTCTGGATCAGCCTGCGGGTCATCGGACAGTGCCTGTGCAATTGGGACAGCGGAAGATCGGCTCAATGCGCATCGCGGTCAACCAGACCCAGCCGGGTCGCCGCCAGCGCGGCTTCGGCGCGGCTGCTGACGCGCAGTTTGCGGTAGATGTCCTTGACGTAGCCGGCACAGGTGTTGCGGCTCAGTTCCAGCGCGGCGGCGGCTTCGGCGACGGTGAGGCCCTTGCCGATCAGTTGCAGCACGCCCTTTTCGCGCCTGGTCAGGCGGTCGAGATCACCGGAATCGTCAGCGGAGGGCGGCGGGCCGACCGGTCCGAAGTGGCGCAGCAGACGGCGGGCGATGCTCGGCGACAGCGGTGGCTGGCCATCGGCGATACCGAGCAGCATGGCGGCGAGATCCTGCTGCGACTGGTCCTTCAGCACGTAGCCCTGGGCACCGGCGCGCAGGGCCGGGAACAGGTGGGCATCGTCGTCGAACACGGTGGCGACCACGCACAGGGTTCGGCCGGCGCTCAGCTTCTCGATCATCCGCACGCCGGAGCCATCGGGCAGGCCGAGGTCGATCAGCGCCAGGTCCGGCGCGCCGATCATGGCACCGGCCTCGGCCAGACTGCCGGCCTCAACAATGGCGATCTGCGGATAGGCCTGGCGCAGGGCGGCGCACAGCCAGCGGCGGCTGGCGGCCAGATCGTCCAGCACCAGGGCGGTTCTCGGCGCGCTCATGCCGAGTCCTCGCCGGGCAAGGGCGCGCTGAGCAGCACCTTGGTTCCGCCCAGCGTGCCCTGGCTCCAGTCGATCGTGCCCTGCAACGCCTGCGCCCGCGCCTGCATGTTGGACAGCCCGGCACCACCGCTCGCCGGCTGCGCGGTCAACGGTGGCTCGCTGCCGCCCTCGTCGGTGATTTCCAGCAGCAGCGTCCGCCGTGGACCCTGTTTGATGCGCACGCGCAGGCGGCGCGCGCCGGCGTGGCGGATGGCGTTGCTGATCGCCTCGCGCATGATGCGGTGCAGATGCAGCGAACTGGCCTGATCGAACAGCGGATCGGGCAGGTCGTCGGCGGCCTGCCAGGACAGTTCGACACCGGCGGCGGCAAGGCGCTGCGCGGCCTCGGCGCGAATGCTGGCCAGCACGTCCTGCAAGGTGCCGGGCTCGCTGCGCGAGCGGCTGACCACGTCGCGCAGATCCTGCAGGATGGCGCGGGCGCGGTCGGCCTGGGCCTGGTCCGGCGCGGTGTAGATCAGTTCCAGCAGGCGCGCGCCGAGATCGTCGTGCAGGTCGGCATAGATGCGCTCGCGCTCCTGCGCGGCGGCGACGGCGGCGATGCGCTCGGGATCGGGGTCGGACGGTGGCGGCGTTGCCGCACTCATCGGCGCTGCCGGCCGGCGTCGCTGCCATGCCATAGCGATGGCAGCGAGCAGTGCGCCCGCCAACAGTCCGATCAATCCGCTCGCCCACGCCATCAGATGTCGCGCTCCTTGCCCGCCGCCGGCGCGCGGCCGGCGCTGCCTTCGCCCGGAGTATAAGCCGCCGCGCCCACCCATTCGGGGGGTCGTCGGCACGATCCGCTGGCCGCTAACGTGGCCGCACGCCATGCAACCCGAGGAAACCGATCCATGTCCCATCCTCTGTCGCCGCTGCGCCGCCGTCTTGCCCTGGGCGTGCTTGCCGCGCTGCCACTGTCCGCGCTCGCCGATGACGCGCCCCTGCTCAACACCGCCACCTGGTGGGATCCGGAAGAAAGCGGCTGGGGCATCTTCACCATCGACCAGGGCAACGTCAGCGGACCCGGCTGGTTCACCTACGACGAGAACGGCGACCCGACCTGGTTCCTCGTCCCCGGTGCCTTTCCGCAGCCCGACGGCAGCTATGCCGGCTCGATCTGCCGCTTCACCGGCGTGCCCTATCCGCAGATTGCCGGCAATGCGGCGGACCCCTGCGAAGTGGTCGGTTCCGCCACCCTCACCTTCCAGGGCAGGACGCGGCTGAAGTTCGACTACAGCGTCGACGGCGTCGCCCAGAGCAAGAATCTGGTGCGCTTCAACTTCGCCGGCTCCGACCTCGCCTGCCGCGCCAGCGCCAACCCCTCGCGCGCCGGCGCCAGCAATTTCAGCGATCTGTGGTGGGGTACCCAGGCCAGCGATGGCTGGGGCATCCACATCAGCCACGTCGGCGATTCGCTGTTCGCCACCTGGTACACCTACGATCTCGACGGTCGTGCCGTGTTCTACATCGGCAGCGCCAGCCGCCAGCCCGATGGCCGCTTCAGCGGCCCGCTGTCGATCCAGCAGGGCGGCACGCCGTTTGACCAGATCGACGGCGCGCCGGCCGCGCAGGGCTCGCAGCAGATCGGCAGCGTCACCTTCAGTTTCAGCGACGGCGAGACCGGCAGCTTCTCCTACAGCATCGACAACGTCTCGCAGACCAAGCCGATCAAGCGTTTCCTGTTCGGTGGCACGGCCGGCGTCTGCGAGGTCGTCGCCTACGGCTCGATCACCGACGACGACGAAGGCGGCGGCGGCCAGCCCGGTGCGGACGAGTGCTTTCCGCCGCTGGCGGTGGGCGACAAGTACCGCCTGCGCGACACCGATGCCGATGGCAACGTCAGCCACACTGATGTCGAGGTCATCGGCACCGGCACCGATCCGTTCCAGGGCCGCCCGGTGTTCAAGATCAGCTACACCCCGGACGGCAATGCCAACGGCAGCATCATCGAGTTCGTCGAGCAGACCGCCAGCGAGCGCATCCACTACGGCTCCGAAGGCTGGATTCCGGCCGCCGAGGCGCGCGGCCAGACGCGCTTCGATCCGCCGGTGCGGATACCGCGCAGCACGCCGGTCGGCAGCGTCGGCACGCGCAATTTCAAGGCCATTTCCAACTACACCGCCAGCGGCCAGGCGGTCAGCATCACGGTGGATTTCGTCGAAGTGTTCGAGCGCGTCGGGACCGAAACAGTCAGCACGCCGGCAGGCAGCTTCCCCGGTGCCTGCCGCTTCGAAACATCGTTGCAATCGGTAGTGAACACCGCGCAATCGGGCTTCAACGTGCGCGTGGAAACCGATTCCGACGTGACCCAGTGGGCGCATCCGGCGATCGGCCCGCTGCGCACGCTCACCGATTCGGTCACCAGTTCCACCGTGACCGGCGCGCCGGTGCCGATCCCGCCCACGGTCACGTCAAGCAGCGGCACCAGCGAGATCGTCAGCGCCCGCATCGGCGGCAACAACTATCCCTGATTGCGCCCGCGCCGGGCCGGATGCCTGTCACCCCAGGCACCGGCCCGGTTTTTTTGCGCGCTCAGCCGCCTCGCAGCACTTCCGCCAGCAGCGCGCGGGTGACCGGATCGTCCGGCCCGGCGCTGTCGCCGCGCAGCGCCGGCAACAGGTCGCCGGCGATGCGCTTGCCCAGTTCAACGCCCCATTGGTCGAAGGCATTGATGCCCCAGATCACCGATTGCACGTAGACCGAATGCTCGTACAGGGCAAGCAGGCCGCCCAAGGCCTGCGGCGTCAGCGCATCGAGCAGGAACACCGTGCCCGGCCGGTTGCCCGGATGGCGGCGATGCGGATCGCCATGCTCGGCACCGTTGGCGAAGGCCTGCGACTGCGCCAGCAGGTTGGCGAGCAGGGCCTGATGCGAGGCGGAATGCGGATGATGCGGGCGGATGACGCCGATCAGCTCGGTCGGCGTCACCTCCACGCCCTGATGCAGGGCCTGGAAGAAACTGTGCTGGCTGTCGGTGCCGGGCGCGCCCCACAGCACCGCGCCGGTCGGCATCGCCACCGCCTCGCCGTCGCTGCGCACCGACTTGCCGAGGCTTTCCATGAACAACTGCTGGAGGTAGGCCGGCAACTTCGCCAGCCGCTCGTCGTAGGGCAGCACAGCGTGCGTCGGCAGGCGCAGGGCGACCCGGTTCCACACCGCGACCAGGGCATGGCGAACGGCAAGATTGCCGGCCACCGGCGCCTTGGCGACGTGGGCGTCGATGTCGGCCGCGCCGGCCAGCAATTGCCGCCAGCCGTCCTCGCCCAGGGCAAGCCGGGCGGCGAAGCCGGCGGCGGACCAGACCGAATAGCGCCCGCCGACCCAGTCCCACATCGGCAGCACGCGCTCGGCGGCGATGCCGAACGCCTCGGCGCGGGCCACTTCGGCGCTGACCGCAACCAGCGACTGCGGTCCGCCCAGCCAGTCACGAACCAGCGCGCCGTTGAGCAGGGTTTCCTGCGTGGTGAAGCTCTTCGACACCAGCACGGCGGCGCTGCGTGCCGGGTCCAACTCGCGCAGCAGGCGGGTCGCGGCATGGCCATCGACATTGCTGAGGAAATGCACGCGGAACGGTGAATCGGCCTGTTCGCGCAGCGCATCGACGACGAAGCGCGGCCCGAGGTCGGAGCCGCCGATACCGATGTTGATCACGTCGGTGACGCCTTCGTCGGCCAGACGCCGCGCCAGCGTCTCGGCCTGGCGCTGCGCCGCCAGCGCCTGCTCGCGCGCCCGTTGCGCGACCGGCGCGCGGCCGAGGTCTGAACGCAAGGCGGTGTGCAGGGCCGGGCGATGCTCGGTGACATTGACCTCGACGCCGTCGACCAGATCGCCCAGCGCCGCCGGCACGCCGAGCTCGTCGGCCATGTCGAACAGCATGCGCCAGGCGGCGGCATCGATCCGCTGGCGCGCAAACGAGACCAGGATCGGTCCGTGGCGCAGACTCTGCGTCGTCGCCCGCTCCGGCTCGGCGGCCAGCAGTTGTGGAATCGTCGTATCGGCCAGGCGCTTGGCGTGCTCGTCCAGCATCCGCGCCCAGTTCCGGGCCTGTTCCCGGCTATGCATGGCTCATCACCTTCTGTTGCAAAAACGCAACACCACCGCCGACCTGCGGCAAAAAAAAACCCTCACCGAAATCGACGAGGGTTTAAAAGCGGAGTGACGATACCAAACAATGCGCCCTGCATACACCCGGAAGCGCGCTGGGCGCGGCAGTTCCGAGTGCGTGGCTAGAATAAGACAGTCGATGGGAAAATGCAACACCTTTGTTGCGTCGGAAAAACACCCTGCCGGCGTTCACGAAAGCGTCCCCGCGCAAACCCTAGACTTGCCGCCCATGACGCCCAGCGCCGACCGCACCAGTGACCTGCTCGCCGACATCGCGAATGGTGACGACTCCACCCCGCCGCTGGACATGGACGCCCTGCTCGGCCACTTCCGCCGCCGTGCGTTCGGCATCCTGCTGTTGCTGGTGCTGCTGCCGGTGTTTCTGCCGGTGCCGTTCGGCGTCGGCGCACTGTGCGGCCCGCTGGTCAGCCTGCTCGGCCTGCAACTGATGCTCAACCGGCGCTGGCCCTGGCTCCCGGGCTGGCTGCGCCGGCGGCCGGTGTCGCGGCAGTCGCTGCAGCGCTTCCTGAAAAAGGGCGGGCGCTGGCTGAAGCGGGTCGAACAGCTCAGCCGGCCACGGCTGGACTGGCTGTTCACCCATCCGGCCAGCACCGTCGTCACCGGCCTGTTGCTGATCCTGCTCGGTCTGCTGCTGGCGCTGCCGATCCCGCTGACCAACTACCCCTTCGGCCTGTTGATCCTGCTCTACGCGCTGGCCCTGCTGGAGCGCGACGGCGTGCTGCTGCTGATCGCCTGGGCGGCCGGAAGCGCGACTCTGATCGGCTTCGCCGGCGTCGCCAGCGAAGCGCTGGGCTGGCTGCACGGTTTCATCGCCTGAGCGCGTCGGTGCGCGGAAAGCGCGTTCCCGCCCAGCTCGTGCGGCAGTGCAGCATGAATGGCGCAAACCTGACAGAATCGGCGCTCCCGCCCTTGCCTGCGCCGCGCCATGTGCTCGATCCTCGGCCTGTTCGACCTGCGTTCCGACGCCGCCGCCCTGCGCACGCAGGCGCTCGACCTGTCCCGCCGCATGCGCCATCGCGGCCCGGACTGGTCCGGCGTCTACGCCGATGACGGTGCCATCCTCGTCCACGAGCGACTGGCCATCGTCGGCGTGGATTCCGGTGCCCAGCCGCTGCTCAGTGCGGACGGCGGCCAGGCGCTGGCGGTAAACGGCGAGATCTACAACCACCGCGCCCTGCGCGCGCAGACCCAGGCCGCCTACGCCTACCAGACCCATTCCGACTGCGAGGTGATCCTCGCCCTGTACCGCCAGGCCGGCGGCGCTGCCGGTGCCGACGACTTCCTCAACCGGCTGGAAGGCATGTTCGCCTTCGCGCTGTGGAACGCCGGCGCGCGGCAATGGCTGATCGCCCGCGATCCCATCGGCATCATCCCGCTGTATTACGGCCACGACCAGCACGGCACGCTGTACGTCGCCTCGGAACTGAAGGCGCTGGCTCCGGTGTGCGTGGACGCGCGCGAGTTCCCGCCCGGCCACTACTGGCATTCCGGCGCGGCCGAGCCGATTGCCTACTACCGGCCGGACTGGCGCGACCACGCCGACGTCGCCCACGGCAGCCGCGACCACGCCGCCCTGCGCTCGGCTTTCGAGGCGGCGGTGAAGTCGCACATGATGAGCGACGTGCCCTACGGCGTACTGCTGTCCGGCGGCCTGGATTCCTCGCTGGTCGCCGCCATCGCCAAGAAATACGCCGCCCGGCGCATCGACGAAGATGAGCAGACCGAAGCCTGGTGGCCGCAATTGCACAGCTTCGCCATCGGCCTGATCGACTCGCCGGACCTGAAGGCGGCGCGCGAAGTGGCGGCCCATCTGGGCACCGTGCATCACGAGTTCCACTTCACCGTGCAGGAAGGCATCGATGCCCTCAGCGAGGTCATCTACCACCTGGAAACCTACGATGTGACCACGGTGCGTGCCTCCACGCCGATGTTCCTGATGGCGCGGCGGATCCGTGCCATGGGCATCAAGATGGTGCTCTCCGGCGAGGGCAGCGACGAGCTGTTCGGCGGCTATCTGTACTTCCACAAGGCCCCGGACGCCGCCGCCCTGCACGAGGAAACCGTGCGCAAGCTCGACGCCCTGCATCTGTTCGACTGCCTGCGCGCCAACAAGTCGATGGCCGCCTGGGGCGTGGAGGCCCGCGTGCCCTTCCTCGACCGCCGCTTCATCGACGCCGCGATGCGACTCGACCCAGAGGTCAAGCTGTCCGGCAAGCAGCGCGGGCGCATCGAAAAGCAGTTCCTGCGCGAAGCCTTTGCCGGCTACCTGCCCGACAACGTGCTGTGGCGGCAGAAGGAGCAGTTCTCCGACGGCGTCGGCTACCACTGGATCGACTCGCTGAAGGCCCACGCGCAGGAGCAGGTCAGCGACCAGCAGATGGAAAGCGCCCGCTTCCGCTTCCCGCACAACACCCCGCAGACCAGGGAAGCCTATCTCTACCGCGACCTGTTCCATCGCCACTACCCGCAGCCCTGGGCCGCGCAATGCGTGCCCGGCGGCCCCTCGGTGGCCTGCTCCACCGCCGCCGCGCTGGAATGGGACGCCTCGCTGAAAAACGTCGTCGACCCCAGCGGCCGCGCCGTGCAGGCGGTACACAACGCGGCGTATTGATAGCCGACTGGCTTGGTGCCGAGCCCCTCGTGCCGCAAGGCCTCGCGCAACCCGGCCTGGCACAGCGCAGAGGCAATCGGACGCCGGCAAATCGGCTGGATCATTGATTCAGGTCGCGTCAGGATTGCCGCTGGCCGGCGCAACACCTACCATCGCGCAATGACCCGTCCCGCCGAACAATTGCTCGAAGAAGCGCTCGCGCTGCCGGCCAAGGCGCGGGCAATGCTGGCCGAGCGGCTGGTAGAAAGCCTTGACCCGCGCGACGACGACAGCGTGCGTGAAGCGTGGACCGCCGAAGCGCTGCGTCGCCGTGACGAGGTGCGTAGCGGCAAGGTCAGGACGGTTTCAGCCGAAACCTCGCGCGCAAGGATCGAAAGACTGCTGCGTCCATGAGGCATGAGCTCCATCCGGAGGCACAGGACGAGTACGAAAGCGCTATCGTCTGGTACGAACAGCGACAGCAGGGCTTGGCGCGACGCTTCTTCGATGCCATCGAAACCGCGATTGACGATGCCGCCGAACATCCCCTGCGCCACCCGATCCTCGAACAGGATGTGCGTCGCCGTCTGCTGCGCGTGTTTCCGTACTCGGTGCTGTACGTAGCCGAGCGCGACCACGTTCTGGTCCTTGCGCTTATGCACAACCATCGCGAACCGGGGTATTGGCGCTCGCGCATCGGCTGAATTGCGTCGTCCGCGGTCGAACGGCCAGGAAACTTCCCGGCTGGCAGTCCGACGGCGGCGCACAGCGCGCTGCCCAGCGCCCTTTGAGTCAACGAATCCATGTCATGCGATCCTCTTTGCGTCGCTGCGGCAACGTCGCCTGAATGCCGATGCGCCGCGCTGCGTGCGGCGGCGTCCGCCCGATGCGTCCCGCCCGGCGTGCGTGTATCATGCCACCCGCTTTTTCATCCCTTCATCCGAATCAAAGGATATAACGCCTGATGAGCAGCTACCTCTTCACCTCCGAGTCGGTCGGCGAAGGCCATCCGGACAAGGTCGCCGACCAGATCTCCGACGCCGTGCTCGACGCCATCCTGGCGCAGGACCCGCGAGCGCGCGTGGCCTGCGAGACGCTGGTGAAGACGGGCGTCGCCATCATCGCCGGCGAGATTACCACCAGCGCCTGGGTCGACCTCGAAGCGCTCACCCGCAAGGTGATCGTCGACATCGGCTACGACAGCAGCGAAGTCGGCTTCGACGGTGCCACCTGCGGCGTGCTCAACCTGATCGGCAAGCAGAGCCTCGACATCAATCAGGGCGTCGACCGCAAGAAGCCCGAGGAACAGGGCGCCGGCGATCAGGGTCTGATGTTCGGCTACGCCACCAACGAAACCAAGGACTACATGCCGGCGGCGATCCACCTTTCGCACCGCCTGGTGGAGCAGCAGACCAAGGTGCGCAAGGCGAAGAAGTCGCCGCTGCCGTGGCTGCGTCCGGACGCCAAGAGCCAGGTCACCCTGCGCTACGAAAACGGCAAGGCGGTCGCCATCGACGCCGTGGTGCTGTCCACCCAGCATGACCCGGGCGTCAAGCAGAAGGATCTGGTCGAAGCGGTCCGCGAGCACATCCTCAAGCCGGTGCTGCCGGCCAAGTGGCTGCACAAGGGCACCAAGTTCCACATCAACCCGACCGGCAAGTTCGTCATCGGCGGCCCGGTCGGCGACTGCGGCCTGACCGGGCGCAAGATCATCGTCGACACCTACGGCGGCTGGGCCCGCCACGGCGGCGGCGCGTTTTCCGGCAAGGATCCGTCCAAGGTCGACCGCAGCGCCGCCTATGCCGCGCGCTACGTCGCCAAGAACGTCGTCGCCGCCGGCCTGGCCGACCGCTGCGAGGTGCAGGTCAGCTATGCCATCGGCGTCGCCGAGCCGACTTCCATCTCCGTCACCACCTTCGGCACCGGAAAAATCAGCGACGAGAAGATCGAAAAGCTGATCCGCAAGCATTTCGACCTGCGCCCCTACGGCATCCTGCAGATGCTCGACCTGACCCACCCGATCTACCAGCCGACCGCCGCCTACGGCCACTTCGGCCGCAAGCCGGTGGACATCGAGTACCTCGACAGCGCCGGCAAGACGCAGAAGGCCGTCGCCTTCTCGTGGGAAAAGACCGACCGCGCCGAGGCCCTGCGCACGGATGCCGGGCTGAAGTAAGCTGCGTCGCCGGTGTTGACCGAAAAGGGCCGCCCTGGTGCGGCTCTTTTCATTTCCGCGCCCCTGACTTCCGGCCCTTGCCGCCCTCCCCGGCCTTGCCTGTAATGCTGCCATCCCACGCTCGGAGCTTGCCGTGAACCGACCCGTTTTCTCCGCCGCCGCGCGCCTTTTGGCCATCGCGCTGGGCCTCGGTGCCATTGCCGCGCAGGCTGCCGACGCACCGGCCTCGCCGGCTGACGCCATCCGCAGCCAGACCCTCGACAATGGCATGAAGGTCGTGGTCTGGCCCGACCACGACATCCCCAACGTCGCCCTGTACGTCTGGTACCGCGCCGGCGGGCGCAACGAATATCCCGGCATCACCGGCATCGCGCACTATTTCGAGCACATGATGTTCAACGGCACCGCGACCCGCGCGCCGGGCGAGTTCGACCGCGTGATGGAGGCCAACGGCGGCTCCAACAACGCCTATACCAGCAGCGACGTGACGGTCTATCAGGACTGGTTTCCGGCCTCCACGCTGGAATTGATCTTCGACCTGGAGGCCGACCGCATGGCCAACCTGTCGTTCGATCCCAAGGTGGTGGAGAGCGAGCGCGGGGTGGTCTATTCCGAGCGCCGCCTGCGCGTGGACAACGACACCTTCGGTGCCCTGTTCGAGCAGGTCAACGCCACCCACTGGCTGGCCCATCCCTACCAGTTCCCGGTAATCGGCTGGCCCTCGGACATCGAAAACTGGACGATGGAGGATCTGAAAACCTTCTATCGCACCTATTACGCTCCCAACAACGCGACCATGTTCGTGGTCGGCGATGTCGATCCCGACGCGGTGTTCGCGCTGGCGAAGGAAAAGATCGGCAAGATTCCGGCCCAGGAGCCGCCGCAGAAGATCCGCACCGTCGAGCCCAAACAGCTTGGCGAGCGCCGCCTCAGCGTGCGCAAGGAAGACGCCCAGACGCCGCTGCTGCTGATGGCCTGGCACGCCTTCGACGCCGGCCACGCCGACACCCCGGCGCTGGAACTCCTGCTCGACGTGCTGGCCCAAGGCGATTCCTCCCGCCTCAATCAGAAGCTGGTCGAAAACGATCCGGTCGCGGTCAACATCGGTGCCTACCTGCACGCCGGTTTCGACCCCGGCGCGGCCTATCTGTACGCCGTGCTGGCGCCGGACGCCGATCCGGCCAAGGTGGAAGCGGCCATCGACGCCGAACTGGCCCGCATCATCGAACAAGGCGTGACGCCGGCCGAACTGGAAAAGGCGCGCAACAACAAACTCGCCGGCTTCTGGCGCAGCCAGTCGACGATCAGCGGCAAAGCGCAGGCGCTGGGCACCTACGAGGTGTTCCACGGCGATTACCGCAAGCTGTTCGACGCCCCCGGTGCCTACGACGCCATCGACGCCGACACGCTGCGCCGGGTCGCCACCGAGGTGTTCCGCTCCGACAACCGCACCGTCGGCGTCCTTCTGCCGACCGCCGCCCAGTGAGGTCCGCCATGCGCAACGTCCTGATCTGCCTGGCGCTGTTCGCCGCCAGCCTGTCCGCCCAGGCCGCCCCGACCGGCGTCACCCTGCCCGAGTTCCAGCGCGTCACCCTGGCCAACGGTGCCGAACTGGCGCTGCTGGAAAAACACGATGTACCGATGATCTCGCTGATGATCGCCGTGCGCGGCGGCCCGCTGGGCGACCCGCAAGACAAGGAAGGCACCGCCTTCCTGCTGGCCGAGTTGATGAGCAAGGGCGCGGGCGAACGTGACGCGCGCCAGTTCGCCGAAACCGTCGACGGTCTCGGCGGCCGGCTGGGCATCGGCACCGATGCCGAAATGCTCAGGCTCAGCGCCGATTTCCTCGCCCGCGACCGCGCCCGCATGGTCGAACTGGCCGCCGACGCCCTGCTGCACCCGCATCTGGACGCCGCCGAGTTCGACAAGGTGCGCACCCGCACCATTCGCAGCCTGATCGCCGCCAAGGATGGCGACCCCAGCGGCCTGCTCGGTGCCTACGCCGCCGCCTGGCTGTTCGGCGAGCATCCCTACGGCCGCCCCGACAGCGGCAGCGAAGCCAGCCTGGGCCGGATCACCCTGGACGACGTGAAGGGCTATTACGCCGACCAGCTCGGCGGCGACCGTCTGATCATCGTCGCCGTCGGCGATTTCAAGGCCGACGAGATGCGCGGCGAACTGGATCGCGCCTTCGGCGACTGGCGCGCCGCCGCCAAACCGCTGCCGGAAGTCGCCGCCGCACCGAAGCAAACCGGCCGCCGCGTGCTGCTGGTCGACAAGCCCGGTGCCACGCAGACCTACTTCTGGCTGGGCAATGTCGGCGTCGCCCGCAACCACGACAACCGCGCCGCGCAGAACCTGGTCAACACCCTGTTCGGCGGCCGCTTCACCTCCATGCTCAACACCGCGCTGCGGGTGGAATCGGGCCTGAGCTACGGCGCTCGCTCCTCGCTGTCGCGCCTGAGCACGCCCGGCTCGGCGGCGATCACCTCGTTCACCCAGACCGACTCCACCGTCGCCGCCATCGACCTCGCCATCGCGCAACTGGAGAAACTGCACGCCCAGCCCTTCGACGAGGCGGCGCTGGACTCGGCGCGTCGCTACGTGCTCGGCCAGTTTCCGCCGACGCTGGAAACCCACGGCCAGCTTGCCTCGCGGCTGGTCGACCTGATCTTCCATCGCCTCGGCCGCGAGGATGTCGACGGCTATGCCGCAGCCATCGCCGCCGCCGACGCCGACGCCATCGCCCGCGCCGTGGCGGTCTATCCGGGCGCGGCCAACCTGGTCATCACCCTGATCGGCGATGCCTCGAAGATCCGCGAGCAGGTCGCCAAGTACGGCCCGCTGACCGAGATGCCGATGAGCGCGCCGGACTTCCATCCGCCGCGCTGAAGCCGCGCAGGCCGCTGGCCAGCCGCGCGGTGCCGCCGTCCGAGCGCGCCAGGGACGGCAGCCCGCGCCCAAGGCCTTTGCGGGATCGATCCACAACACCGGCGCGCAAGACGGCGTGAACGGCTTGTGACTACGCGCATGTGTCATGCGTGTGGGCGGGATGCGCGCAACTTTTTCGCAACAAAAGATCGGGTAGCATCCGGGCAGCGTCGCGCAAACGCCTTCACGCCGCGCCCTTGAGGAGAAAACGCATGAGCATTTTTCGTGTTCGCCGCCTCCCCGCCGCCCTGCTCGCCCTGTCGCTGACCGGCGGCGCGTTGGCCGAGTCCGAACCACCCTTGCCGCCGCCGGGCATCGTCGAAACCGGCCACAGCGCACTGTGGTTTTCGCCGCAGCGCGATGGCGAGGGTTGGGTGCTGGAAATCCTCGATGACCAGCGCGCCGTCATTGCCTGGTTCACTTACGACGAGGAAGGCGAGCAGCGTTGGCTGTACGGCGTCGGCCATATCGTTGTCGATGCGGAAAACGGCCAGTCCATCGTCTTTCCGGAATTGTTCGCCACCGAAGGCGGGCGCTTTGGGCCGGATTTCGATCCCGATGCGGTGGAATATGAGATCGTCGGCCAGCTTTCGCTGCGCTTCGAGGACTGCAACGCCGGTCAGCTCGACTACAGCGCCTACGGCCAGGCGCAGAGTTTTCCGATCCAGCGCATCGCCCGCACCATGGCTGCCGGCTGCGCGCCGATCCACGGCGTCACCGGCGAGCCGATCCATGAACTGGCCGGCCAGAGCGGAAGCTGGTCCGACCCGGCCTGGATCGCCGTCACGCCCCGATGCCATCGGGCGTGACTTCCGGCACGGTCGGTGACGGGGCGCAGTGGCGACACTGCGTGATTCCCTTTCATCGACCGCATTCGCCGCCCGTCCTGCGCGGCGAAGGAGCCACGCCATGAGCCGAATCCTCGCCCCGCTTCCCCTCGCCTTCGCCATCGCGCTGGCCGCCTGCGGCAAGCCGCCCGCCGAAACCAATGTCTCCGGCGATGCCGCCAGCGCGCCTGCCGGGCAGACGGCGCAGAAACTGTCCATCGCCGAATCCGCGCTGCCGCAGCCGGTGCGGCTGAGCCGGGCCGACATCGACGATTCCATCTCCGCCTGCCAGGCCTTCGGCGACCACGTCAACGCGCGCTGGCTGGCGGCCAATCCGATCCCTGCCGACCAGACCCGCTGGGGTTCCTTCAGCCTGCTCGCCGAGCGCTCGCTGGCGGTGCAGCACGAGATCGCCCGCGCCGCCGCGCAGGCCGACGCGGCGGCCGGCAGCATCACCCGCAAGGTCGGCGACTTCTTCGCCTCCGGCATGGACCAGGCCGGCATCGAGGCGGCCGGCCTTGCGCCGTTGCAGCCGCTGCTCGACGCCATCGACGCCATCGCCGACAACGCCGCCCTGCCGGCCTTTTTGCGCGACAGCTATCCGCTTGGCCACGGCGCGTTGTTCTCGCTGCATGCCTCCGCCGACCAGCGCGACTCGCGCCGCAACATCGCCTATCTCGGCCAGGCCGGCCTGTCGCTGCCCGAGCGCAGCTATTACCTCGACGAGCGCGAGGACCGCGCCCGCATCCGCGCCGCCTTCCTCGACTATGTCGCCACCGTGCTGACCCTGGCCGGTGCCGACGCCGATCAGGCCCGGGCGCAGGCGCAACAGGTGATGGAATTCGAGACCCGGCTCGCCCGCGCATCGCTGGACCGCCTGAGCCTGCGCGACCCGGCCGCCCGCTACAACCCGATGAGCCTGGCCGAGGCCGACGCGCTGACGCCGCACTTCTCCTGGAGCGCGTTCTTCCAGTCCGCCGGCGTCGCCGAGCCGGGAACCATTTCGCTGGCGATGACCGATTTCTTCCGCGAGGTCGACACCATGCTGGCCGAGACGCCGGTCGAGCAGTGGAAGACCTGGCTGCGCTATCGCGCCATCAACCACGCTGCGCCGTTCCTGCCCGCCGCCTACGAGCAGGCGCATTTCCAGTTCCATCGCCAGACCATCGCCGGCCAGCAGGAGCAGGGCGAGCGCTGGAAGCGCGTGCTGTCCGCGCTCAACGCCGGCATGGGCGAAGCGCTCGGCCAGCTCTACGTGGCCGAAGCCTTCCCGCCGGAGTCCAAGGCACAGATGCAGGAACTGGTCGGCAACCTCAGCCAGGCGCTGCGCCAGCGGCTGGAGCAACTCGACTGGATGGGCGAGGAAACCCGCGCCAAGGCGCTGGAGAAATGGGCCTCGTTCACGCCGAAGATCGGCTATCCGGATGTCTGGCGCGACTGGTCCGGTGCCGAGATCAGCCGCGACGGCTACGCCGCCAACGCGGCGCGCCTGCAAACCTTCAACAATCGCTACATGCTGGACAAGATCGGCAAGCCGGTCGACCCCAATGAGTGGGGCATGAGCCCGCAGACGGTCAACGCCTACTATCGCGCCAGCGCCAACGAGATCGTCTTCCCGGCGGCCATCCTGCAACCGCCGTTCTTCGACCCCGACGCCGATCCGGCGCTGAACTACGGCGGCATCGGCGCGGTGATCGGCCACGAAATGCTGCACGGCTACGACGACCAGGGCAGCAAGTTCGACGCCGAGGGCAACTTCGTCAACTGGTGGACCGACCAGGACCGCGCCCGCTTCGACGCCGCCACCGACAAGCTGGCGGCGCAGTTCGACGCCTACTCGCCGCTGCCCGGCCTGCACGTCAACGGCCGTCTGGCGCTGGGCGAGAACATCGCCGACCTGGGCGGTCTGACGGTGGCGCTGGATGCGCTGCGGAACTCGCTGGGCGAGTCCTTCGAGGATCCGATGATCGACGGCTACAGCCAGACGCAGCGCTTCTTCATGAACTGGGCCACGGTCTGGCGCATCGCCTTCACCGAGGAGGCGATGAAGATGCAGCTCACCGTCGGCCCGCACGCGCCGGGTGCCTACCGCGCCATCGGCGCGCCGTCCAACATGCCGGCCTTTGCCGAAGCCTTCGGCTGCCAGCCGGGCGATCCGATGGCACGCGGCGACGAGGAGCGCGTGGCAATCTGGTAAGCGCCGCGCGGACGCCCCGCCGCATCGGCACGGGGCGTCCCCAGCGGATACACTGCCGCCCCCCTGATCGTCGGAGCCGCCATGCGCCACCGCACCCTCGCCTGCCTGACCACGGCGCTGCTGCTTGCCGGCGGCGCTGTCGAAGCCTTTGAAAACAGCGACTTCGATCCGAAAACTGCGGCCTGCAGCAACTTCTACCAGTACGCCAACGGCGGCTGGCTGAGGGCCACCCCGGTGCCGGCCAACCGTGAAAGCCACAGCGCGATGGACGCGCTGATCGCCCGCAACGAACAGCGCCTGGAAGCGCTGACCCAGCGCATCCTGCGCCAGCCGCAGGGGCCGGTGGACGGCCTGATCGCCGATTTCGTCGCCTCCGGTCTCGACGAGGCGGCCATCGAGAAGGCCGGGCTGGGGCCGCTGGCACCGCTGTTCGCCGAGGTCGATGCGATCAAGCGACCGCGTGACCTCACCAACCTGATCGCCCGCTGGCATGCACGCGGCCTGCCGGTGCTGCTGCGCTTCGATGCCGGCGACGACCTGCGCCAGCCCGGCACGACCATCGCCTATGCCAGCCAGGGCGGGCTCAACCTGCCCGACCGCGACTTCTACCTGCGCCAGGACGAAGCGACGCGCAACCTGCTCGGCCAATATCGCGGCTACGCACAAATCCTGCTCGGCCTGGCCGGCAGCCCGGACCCGCAGCGCGACGCCGGCTGGGCGCTGGACATCGAGATGCGCCTGGCGGCCAAGTCGCTGGACCTGCTGCAACTGCGCGACCCGGCCAATTCCTACCGCCCCACCGAGGTCTCGACGCTGACCCGGCGCTATCCCGCGTTCCGCTGGAAGGACTACCTGAAGGCGCAGGGGCTGTCGAAGCTGAAGTCGATGTCGTTCGCCCATACGACCTTCTTCGACGAGCTGGAAAGCCTGCTGAAAAACCAGCCGCTGGAGCGCTGGAAGCCGTATCTGAAACTGCAACTGCTTGATGCCTTCGCGCCCTACCTGCCGCAGGGCTATGTCGCCGCGCACGATGATTTCCACGGCCGTCTGCTGGCCGGCCAGATCCGTCCGCCGGACCGGCTGACGCGGGTGCTCGCTGCCGCCGATCTCGCCCTCGGCGACGCCATCGGCCAGCGCTATGTCGAAACCTACCTCGACGAGGCGACGCTGCAGGGTGCCACTGCCGTGGTCGATGACGTGCGCGCGGCATTGCGCGCACGCCTGGCGCAAGCACCGTGGCTGCAGGAAGCCGGTCGCGCCGCCGCGCTGGCCAAGCTTGACGCCCTCGACGTGCTGATCGCCCGTCCGGCGCGCTGGCGCAACTACGGCGCGCTGACCTTCGACCGTGGCAACTACACCGCCAACGTGCTCGCCGCCGCGCTGTTCCGCAACCGCATGCGGATGGGCGCGATCGGCGCCAAGCGCCCGGACGACCTGTTCCCGGTGCCGACCCAGATCGTCAATGCCTTCTACGCCCCGCACCGCAACCAACTGGTCGTCAGCGCCGCCCTGCTGCAAGCGCCGGTGTTCGACGCCGAAGCCGACGCGGCGCGCAACTATGGCGCTCTGGGTGCCGTGGTCGGCCATGAACTGACTCACGGCTTCGACCTCAGCGGCCAGCTCTACGACGCCGAAGGCCGCCTGCACGACGGCTGGACGCAGGCCGAACGCGACGCCTTCCAGGCCCGCACCGCGCCGCTGCAGGCGCAGTTCGACGGCTACACGGCGGTCGGCGAGATCAAAGTCGACGGCCGCCTGACCCAAGCCGAAAACATCGCCGACCTGTCCGGGCTGGAACTGGCCTGGGCAGCCTTCGCCGAGCGCGTCGGCGACACCCGTCTGCCGCAGCAGCAGGGTTACAGCCCGGCGCAGCGGTTCTTCCTCGGCTGGGGCCAATTGTGGCGTCGCAACGACCTCGAAACGGCACTGATCCGCCGCGTCGCCATCGATCCCCACGCACCGCCGTCAGCGCGGGTCAATGGTTCGGTGTCCAACATGGCGGCCTTCGGCGAAGCCTTCGCCTGCAAGCCGGGCCAGCCGATGTTCCGCGGCGGCGACCAACGTCTGTCCTTCTGGGGCCACTGACCGCCCCGGCTCGAGCGCCCGAGCCGTCATCCCGACGCAGGCCGGGATGACGGGCGCCATCCCCCGAACAACCGATGTGATGCATCCATGAACACCTTCATCCCCGGACAGCGCTGGTTCTCCAGCGCCGAGCCGGAACTGGGCCTTGGCACAGTGATGCGCCTGGCCGGGCGCAGCGTGCAGATCGTCTATACCGGCAGCGGCACGCTGCGCCAGTACGCCATGGACGGCGCGCCGCTGGCGCGGGCGCTGTTCCGCCGCGGCGACCAGATCCGCGTGGATCGGCAGGAACTGACCGTCGACGCGGTCGAGGAACTGGCCGACGGCCTGGTCCGCTACATCTGCGGCGAGCGCCGCATCGCCGAGGGCGAGCTGGATCCCGAGCAACCCGTCTCCAAGGCCGACGCGCGGCTGCAATCCGGTCGCATCGACCGCAGCGCGCAGTTCGATTTCCGCGTCGAAACCCTGCGCTGGCGCGCCCGCGCCCAGGCGCATCCGGGCTGGGGCATCCTCGGCGCGCGCATCGATGCCATCCCGCACCAGTTGCGTGCCGCCGAGATCGCCGCCTCGCGTCGCCCACCGCGCCTGTTGCTGGCGGACGAAGTCGGCCTCGGCAAGACCATCGAAGCCGGCCTGATCCTGGCCCAGCAGCTTGCCAGCGGCCGCGCCGCCCGCGCCCTGGTGATCGTCCCGGACAGCCTCGCCCACCAATGGTTCGTCGAACTGCTGCGCCGCTTCAACCTTGCTTTCGCTCTGTACGACGAGGAGCGCTGCGAGGCGCTGGAGGCCAGCGAGCCGGACCGCAACCCGTTCGAGGACGAACAACTGGTGCTGGCACCGCTGCGCTGGCTGTCCGGCGCGGCCAAGCGCCGCCGGCAATTGCTCGATGCCGACTGGGACGTGCTGGTGGTCGACGAGGCCCATCATCTGACCTGGACGGCGGAAGCGGTCAGTCCGCAATACGCCCTGGTGGAAGCGCTGGCGGCACGGACGCCGGCGGTGATCCTGCTTACCGCGACGCCCGAACAACTCGGCCGCGCCGGCCACTTCGCCCGTCTGCGCCTGCTCGATCCGGCGCGCTACAGCGACCTGGACAGCTTCCTCGCCGAATCGCAACGCTTCGTCGCCGTGTCCGAAGCGGTCGACGCCCTGCTCGAAGACCGCGCGCTGGACGCCGAGGCCCGGCGCAGCCTGGCCGAACTGTTCGGCGACGAGGCGGAAAACCTGCCGGCGCGCCTCGACGCCATCGCCGACGCGCAGGGGCCGGTTCGCCATGCGCTGCGCGAATCGCTGATCGGCGACCTGATCGACCGCCATGGGACCGGCCGCGTCATGCTGCGCAACCGGCGCGCTGCGGTCGGCGGCTTTCCGCGTCGCCTCGCCCACCTCGCCGCCCTGCCGGAGCCGGCCGAGATGCCGGATCTGGCCGGTCGCCTGCGCGCCGAGTTTCAGGCCGACATCGGCCTGCCCGACCACGTCGAGCCCGAGCACGACTACCTGCGCGACCCGCGCATGGACTGGCTGCTCGAACTGATCGAACGCATTGCCCCGGCCAAGCTGCTGGTGCTGTGTCGCTCACGGGCCAAGGTGCAGGCGCTGGAGGATGCGCTGCGGCTGCGCTCGGGCATCGGCGTCGCCCGCTTCCACGAGGACATGAACCTCCTGCAGCGCGACCGCAACGCCGCCTATTTCGCCGATCCGGCCGGTGCCCGCCTGCTGATCGCCTCCGAGATCGGTGCCGAGGGCCGCAACTTCCAGTTCGCCCAGCATCTGGCGATGTGGGATTTGCCGCTCGACCCGGACATGCTCGAACAGCGCATCGGCCGCCTTGATCGCATCGGCCAGCAGGGCGACGTCAACCTGCATGTCGCCGTGGTCGAGGGCAGTCCGCAGCAGGCCCTGCTGCGCTGGTTCGACGAGGGTCTGGACGCCTTCGGCCAGGTCGGTGCCGACGGCCGCGAACTGCTGCGCGAATTCGGTGCCGAGTTGTCCGCCTTGGCGCTGGACGCAGGCCGCCCGGAAGCGCTGGCCGAGCTGATCGCCCGCACCCGCGTGCGCCACCAGGAACTGGAAGCCAGCATCCGCCGTGGCCGTGACCGCCTGCTGGAACTGGCCAGCCAGCGCGGCGCGGCGCAGGGCGCGCTGCTGCGCGCGCTGAACGAGGACGACGCCTGCGCGCCGGCCGACGACTACCCGCTGCGCCTGTTCGAGCAGTTCGGCATCCACAACGAGGCGCTGTCCGATGGCGTCTGGCTGCTCGACCCGGAATACCTCACCCTGGACGCCTTCGAGGAGTTCAAGCACGGCCCGCGCGCGGTCACCTTCGACCGCCGCATCGCGCTGACGCGCGACGATCTGCTGTTCCTGCGCGCCGACCATCCGCTGATCCTCTCGGCACAGGAACTGCTGCTCAGCGGCGAAACCGGCAATGCGGCCTTCCTGCTCGATGAAAGCCTGCCGCCGCGCAGCGTCCTGCTGGAAGCGGTGTTCGCGCTCGACTGCGTCGCCCCGCGCGCCTTGCAGGTGCAGCGCTACCTGCCGTTCGAGCCGCTGCGCTGCGTGGTCGACACGCGACTGCAATCGCAACCGGATTTCAGCCCGTCGGCACGCGCGCTGGAACGCGCCGGCGGACGCACGGTGGACCTGATGCGCTATCGCAAGTCGCTGGCCAAGCTGACCCCGGCGCTGACCCGCCGCGCCACCGAGCTTGCCGCATCGATGGCCGCCGAGCGCATCGATGCCGCGCTCGACAACGCAGAGCGCCTGCTCGGCCACGAGATCGACCGCCTGCGCGCGCTGGCACGGGTCAACCCGGCGGTGCGCGAGGAGGAAATCGACGCCCTCGAAGCCGAGCTGGCGCAACTGCGCGAAGTCCTGCCGCACACCCAGCCGCGTCTGGATGCGCTGCGTCTGGTGGTCAGCCCGGACTTCCTGCGCCTGGCGGGTTGACAAGTCGCTCGATCCGCCACAACGTACGTACGTACGTACGTACTTGACCGGACACGCCGCCATGACCGTCAGCCTCACCGAATTGCGCCAGCATCTTTTCCGGTTGGCCGACCAGGTCGCCGAGACCGGCGAGCCGCTGCTGATCGAACGCCGCGGCGTGCGCCTCAAGCTGATCCGCGACGACGCCCCCGCTGCGCTGTCGCGGCTCGGTCGCCTGAAGCCGCAGGCGCTGGTGCAGGGTGCGCCATTGCGTCCGGATGAGTCCCCGGCACTGTGGAGTGAAGAGTGGCCGCTGCGCCGCGTCGCCGAAACCGACGCCGGCTACGCCGAGCCGCGCGACCCCTGATCATGGCGATGCTGGACACCCATATCGCCGTGGCGCTGTACCAGGGCAAGACGCAGGGCCTGAGCCGACAGGCGCTGGCGATGATCGACAGCGAGCCGCTGCTGCTCTCGCCCGCCGTGCTGCTGGAGCTGGAACTGCTGCAAGAGATCGGCCGCACCCGCCACGGCGCGGCCGCCGTGGCCGGCTACCTTGCCGAACAACTGGACATCCCCTGCGCCAGCGAGCGCTTCGCGGAAGTCGTCCGCCATGCGTTACCGCTGGGCTTCACCCGCGATCCCTTCGACCGCCTCATCGTCGCCCACGCCGCCTTGCTGCGCCGGCCGCTGATCACCCAGGACGGCCTGCTGCGCCAGCACTATCCGCTGGCGCTGGCCTGATCGCCGGCGCTATTCCACCAGGATGCGCGAGACGCGCAGGTATTGTTCACCCTCGCGTTTCACGGTGGCCGAATCGGCGTGTTCGGAGGCGACATGGATGGCCTCCAGGGTCTGCGCAAGCTGCGCCAGATCCTGCTGCATCTTCTGCAGCGCGTTCTCCAGCGTGTAGGTCAACTGGTGGACTTCGTTGAGGCGGACGAGATCCAGCGAATCCGCCGCCAACACCGCTTCCAGCTTCGTGTTGTACTCGGAGAAGTTCTTCACCGCCTGCTCCAGCGTTTCCGCCGGCTCGCCGCGAAAGTGGTCGGGACGGCGCGGCTCGTCGGCCACGGCGGCGACGCTGAACAGGGCGGCAAGCAGCCAGGGCAACAGCAGGCGGAATCGAATCATGGTCGGGCACCCGTCACTCAAAGACGAGAATGATTCTCGACTCATTGCACGCCCGACGCAATCCCGGCGACGCTCACTCGCGCCGTCGGCGCTCGAACGGCCAGCGCCCGCGCCAATACTGGATCAGCAGGAAGCCGAACAGCATCCCGCCCAAATGGGCGAAATGGGCAATGCCGCTGCGGCTGCCGGTCACGCCCATGTACAGTTCCAGCGCGCCGTAGGCGATCACCAGGGTGCGCGCCTTCATCGGGATGGGTGGAATCAGCAGCATCACCTGCCGATTGGGGAACATCATCCCGAACGCCAGCAACAGGCCGAACACGCCGCCGGAAGCGCCAACCGTAGGATGCGGCTGCGCGCCCTGCGCCACACCCCAGGTCACCACCGCCACCTGCACCAACCCGGCACCGATCACGCAGACGAAGTAGTACAGCGCATAGCGACGGCTGCCCCAGAGCATCTCCATCTGCGCGCCGAACATCCACAGCGCCAGCATGTTGAACATCATGTGGCCCAACCCGCCATGCAGGAAGCCGTACGTGACCAGTTGCCAGGGCAGGAAACCGACGCTTTGCAGCGCGCCATCGACATAGCCGAGCGGATACTCGCCCAGCGGCCAGAGCATGAAGGGCAGGAACAGCCGGTCGCCCAGCAGCAATTGCAGGCCCAGCACCACCACATTGCTCCACAACAGCGCCTGGGTGATCGGGGGAATTCGGTAAGGCATCGACACATCGCACGGATCGGGAGCCGACATGGTAACGGCTGGCGATGTCCGCGCGGCGCTGGTTCGGCCACGACGCTTTTCACCTCGCTCCAACGCCTGTGCAACGATCATCGGTGCAGGCAACAGGACAGCCCGCCGAGCAACGCCCGGATCGGCGGAATTGTGCGAGACTGTCCCACACGCCGGGCACGGGAACCCGAATGAGCTTTCTCGACAGACTGCGTCAACTGATCGACGAGCGGCGCGCGCTGCGCGATGCCGCAGCCGTCTCCAACACCGACAGCAATGGCACCCAGCCCCAGGCGGCCAAGCCGTGGCGGGTCGAACGTCGCGGCGACGAACGCAGGACGCCGCAGAGCGGTGCCCGCGTGCTGGTGATCGACGACTCCACCACCATCCTTGCCATGCTCGGCCGCATGCTGCGGCAGAACCAGTACGACGTGCTCGAAGCCGCCGACGCCGAGCGCGGCCTGCAGATCGCCCGCACCCAGGCGCCGGCGCTGGTCTTTCTCGACATCGTCCTGCCCGGCATGAGCGGATTCGAAGCGCTGCGCCACCTGCGCCGCGACCCGGTCACCCGCGACCTGCCGGTGATCATGATGAGCGGCAACGAACTGGCCACCGAGCAGTTTTACGTGCAGCGCATCGGTGCCGACGACTTCATGAAGAAACCGTTCTCGCGCGGCGAGGTGTTCTCCCGCATCGAGCGGCTGATGGATCCCGAAGGGATCCTGCGCCGCCAGATGGGCTGATCCGCGTCTTTTCCGTCTCCCCCCCCGGCCGCAGCCCGCAAACATCATCCCATCCCGCCGAAGCCGCCATGACCCGACCCAGCGACGACCTCGTCTTCTACACCAACCCGATGTCACGCGGGCGCATCGTGCGCTGGATGCTGGAGGAGGTCGGCCAGCCCTATCGCAGCGTGCTGCTGGAATACGGCGCGGCGATGTCGGCACCGGATTACCTGGCGATCAACCCGATGGGCAAGGTGCCGGCCATCGTCCATCGCGGCGTGACCATCACCGAGAGCGCCGCAATCTGCGCCTATCTGGCCGACGCCTTTCCCGACGCCGGCCTGGCACCCGCGCCGGGCGATCCGCTGCGTGGGCCGTACTATCGCTGGCTGTTCTTTGCCGCCGGGCCGGTCGAGGCGGCAGTATCGGCCAAGGCACTGAACCTGCTCGCCCCGCCGGAGCGCGCCGCCATGGCCGGCTACGGCACTTTCGAGAAGATGACCGACACACTGGAACGCGCCGTCGGCGACTGCGCGCCGTGGCTGCTCGGCGAGCGCTTCAGCGCCGCCGATGTCTATGTCGGCAGCCAGGTGGTGTTCGGCATCCAGTTCGGCACCCTGCCCGAACGCCCTGCCTTCGTCGACTACGCCAACCGCCTGCGCGCCCGCGAGGCGCATGCGCGGGCCAGCGCGCTGGACGACGCCGGGGTCACCCAGAAAGCCTGACGAAGGCCGACCGGGCCGCCCTGGGGTATACTCCCCCCCACTATCCGGCCCGTTCCTTTCCATGCCGCACTCCCCCGCCGAGAAGAAAAAGGCGCTGACCCGCGTGCGCCGCCTGCGGGGCCAGCTCGACGCGCTGGAACGCGCGCTGCAGGAAGGTGCCGATTGCGCACCGGTGCTGCAACAACTGGCGGCGGTGCGCGGCGCGGTCAACGGCCTGATGTCGGAAGTGCTGGAAAGCCATCTGCGCGAAGTGTTCGCGCAGCCCGCCGCCTCACTGGCGCAGCGCGAGGACGGCATCGACGCCGCCGTCGCCCTGGTCCGTTCCTATCTGAAATAGCCGCAGGAGATCCGTCATGAAATCCCGAGCCGCCGTCGCCTTCGCCGCTGGCCAGCCGCTGAAGATCGTCGAGATCGATGTCGAACCGCCGCGCAAGGGCGAAGTGCTGGTCCGCATCACCCATACCGGCGTCTGCCACACCGATGCCTTCACCCTGTCCGGCGATGATCCGGAAGGGCTGTTCCCGGTGGTGCTCGGCCACGAGGGTGCCGGCATCGTGGTCGAAGTGGGCGAAGGCGTCACCAGCGTCAAACCGGGCGACCACGTGATCCCGCTGTACACCGCCGAATGCGGCGAGTGCCTGTTCTGCAAGAGCGGCAAGACCAACCTGTGCGTGTCGGTACGCGCCACCCAGGGCAAGGGCGTGATGCCCGATGGCAGCACACGCTTTTCCTGCAACGGCCAGCCGCTGTACCACTACATGGGCTGCTCGACCTTCAGTGAATACACCGTGGTCGCCGAAGTGTCGCTGGCCAAGGTCAACCCGGAGGCCAACCCCGAGCACGTCTGCCTGCTCGGCTGCGGCGTCACCACCGGCATCGGCGCGGTGCACAACACCGCCAAGGTGCAGCAAGGCGATTCGGTCGCCGTGTTCGGCCTCGGCGGCATCGGCCTCGCGGTGATCCAGGGCGCGCGCCAGGCCAGGGCCGGGCGCATCATCGCCATCGACACCAACCCGTCCAAATTCGACCTCGCCCGCCAGTTTGGCGCCACCGATTGCATAAACCCGAAAGATCATGACAAGCCGATCCAGCAAGTCGTCATCGACATGACCGGCTGGGGCGTCGACCACAGCTTCGAGTGCATCGGCAACGTCAACGTGATGCGCGCCGCGCTGGAATGCGCGCATCGCGGCTGGGGCCAGAGCGTGATCATCGGCGTCGCCGGTGCCGGGCAGGAAATCTCGACGCGGCCGTTCCAGCTCGTCACCGGTCGCAAGTGGCTGGGCACCGCGTTCGGCGGCGTCAAGGGCCGCAGCCAGCTTCCCGGCATGGTCGAGGACGCGATGAAGGGCGACATCGACCTCGCTCCCTTCGTCACCCACACCATGGGCCTGGACGAGATCAACAGCGCCTTCGATCTGATGCACGAAGGCAAGTCGATCCGCAGCGTCATCCGATACTGACGGCCGTTGTTCGTGAGTCGCAACTCGTGATTCGCAGCGTGGCGCATGACGACTCCCCACCAATCACCAATCACCAATCACCAACAAACGAATCCCCAACCATGACCACTCGCATCGAACACCGTGCCTGCTTCGGCGGCTGGCAGGATGTCTATCGCCACCGCTCCGAGGTGCTGGGCTGCGACATGACGGTCGGCGTGTATTTTCCGCCGCCGGACGAAGACGGTCCGTGCCCGGTGCTGTACTGGCTCAGCGGGCTGACCTGCACCGAGCAGAACTTCATCACCAAGGCCGGCGCGCAGCGCTACGCCGCCGAGCACGGAATCATCCTGGTCGCGCCGGATACCAGCCCGCGCGGCGAGGAGGTGGCCAACGACGCGGCCTATGACCTCGGCCAGGGTGCCGGCTTCTACCTCAACGCCACCCGCGAGCCGTGGGCGAAGCATTACCGCATGTACGACTACATCGTCGAAGAGCTGCCGGCCTGGGTGGAGGCCGATCCGGCCGCCAGCGAGGTGCGTGCGATCAGCGGCCATTCGATGGGCGGTCATGGCGCATTGACCATCGCGCTGAGGAATCCGGGCCGCTACCGCAGCGTGTCGGCGTTCTCGCCGATCGTGGCACCGAGCCAGGTGCCATGGGGCGAGAAAGCGTTCACGCATTACCTGGGCGAGGACCGCGAGGCGTGGAAGCAGTACGACACGGCGGAACTGCTGAAGTCGGCGCAAGAAAAACTGCCGTTGCTGATCGACCAGGGTGATGCCGATGAATTCCTCGAAGGTCAGCTCAAGCCGCAGCTATTGCAAGCCGCCTGCGAGGCCGCAGGCCATCCGCTCACCCTGCGCATGCAGCCGGGTTACGATCACAGCTACTACTTCATCGCCAGTTTCATCGGCGACCACATCGGCCATCACGCCGCCGCCCTGCGCGCCGTCTGAGCCACCCACGGAACCACCATGTCGACATACGCCCCGCCGATACTTTCCGACGCCCAGATCGACGAACTGGACAACCTGCTCTGGGAGCACGCCGTACCACGCGGCGGCATGTCGCTGGAAATGCTGGACGGCTTCTTCAGCGCGCTGATCAGCGGCCCCGAACTGGTCCTGCCCAGCGAGTACATGCCTGCCGTCTGGGGCGATCCGCCGCCGGTGTGGGAGAACGTGGACGAAGGCGCCAAGGCGTTCTATCTGGTCCAGGGCTACTGGAACCACGTCGTCGAGCGCCTCGCCGGCGATCCCGACGACGACCCGCAGGCCGCCGCGCCGCCGATCGCGATGAGCGATGCGCTGCACGAGGCGATGGAGCAGATCATCGAAACCGGCGAAGTGCCCGAGGCACTGGAGAAGGAGGAAATCGACGGCTCACCCCTGCCCTACGGCTCGCTGTGGGCGCTGGGCTTCTACTTCGGCCTCGAACTGCGCGAGGACGAGTGGATGGAGTGGGCCGACCAGCACGAACACATCGCCAACCACCTCGACGACATCTATCGCCTGCTGCCGCCGCCCGGCACCGACGAGGATCACGAGGATGCCGACGAGCCGGCCGAACCGCCCAACCTGACCGAGCGCCTCGACATCGCCTTCGACCTGCCGCACATGCTGCACGACTTCAACGTCGTCCGCCGCAGCGAGGCGATCCGTGCCCAGGGCCCGGCGCGGCGTCCGGAAACGCCCGGCCGCAACGATGCCTGCCTGTGCGGCAGCGGTCGCAAGTACAAGAAGTGCTGCGGCGATCCGACGCGGCTGCACTGACATCGCGCCGGCGGCTAATCGCTGGCGCAGACCGTCGCCATGTCCTCGTAGCCGTCGCCACGCGGCGCATCGCCGCAGGCCGTGCAGGCCGGATCGCGGCTCAGGCCGAGTCGGCTGAAGCGCATGTCCAACGCATCCACGCGCAGCAGCTCGCCGAGCAGCGGCCGGCCGATGCCGAGCAGCAGCTTGAGCGCTTCGGTGGCCTGCAACATGCCGATCAGCCCCGGCAGCACGCCGAGCACGCCGGCTTCGGAACAGTTGGGGGCAAACTCCGGCGGTGGCGGCTCGGGAAACAGGCAGCGATAACAACCGCCCTCGGCATGGCGCGCCGGCCAGAACACCGCCACCTGTCCGCGAAAGCGCTCCAACGCGCCGTAGACCATCGGCAGACCCAACCGCGCGCAGGCATCGTTGACCAGGTAGCGGGCGACGAAATTGTCTGCCCCGTCGACCACCAGATCATGCCCGCCGAGCAGCGCCTCGACGTTGTCCGCGCGCAGTCGCAGCGGGCGTTCCTCCACGTTCACCTCGGGATTCAGCGCGCGCAGGGTGGCGGCGGCCGAGGCGACCTTGGCGCGGCCGATATCGGCCTCGCCATGCAGCACCTGGCGTTGCAGGTTGCTGCGCTCGACGTGGTCGTCGTCGATCAGGGTCAGATGACCGACGCCGGCGGCGGCCAGGTACAGCGCGACCGGCGATCCCAGCCCGCCGGCACCAAGCAGGGCAACGCGCGACGCCTGCAGGCGGCGCTGGCCGACCAGGCCGACTTCGGGCAACAGCAGATGGCGCGAATAGCGTTCGAGGAAATCCGCCGATTCCAGCGGCTCGCCGACCGGCAGGCCTTCCTCGCGCCAGCGCGCGAGGCCACCGGCCACCGACCAGACTTCGCCGTAACCCAGCTCGCCCAGGCGACGCGCCGCCTCGCGTGAGCGCCGACCGCTGGCGCAGATCAGGCCGATCGACTGCTCGCGCTGCGGCAGCCAGGCATCCGGCGTCGCACAAAGCGCTGCGCCGGCAACGCCCAGCGCGCCCTCGACCATGCCGGCGGCGCGCTCGCCCTCCTCGCGCACGTCGACCAGCCGCGCCCCGGCGCGCACCCGCGCCAGCGCCTGCGCCGGCGACAACTCGATGATGTCCTCGTCCATGCCGGGCACTGTATCCGCGCCCGCCGACCGCGTCATCCGCGTCGCGCCGGCGGGTTTACACTGCATTGCATCCACCGCGCGAGACCCCGTGATGAGCAAGCTGAAGAAAAAGGAGTACGCCGACCGCCTGGAGCCGCTCCAGGTCGAGCTGAACCAGGTATCGCACTGGCTCAAGCACACCGGCAAACGCATGCTGGTGCTGCTGGAAGGCCGCGACACCGCCGGCAAGGGCGGCGTCATCAACGCCATCGCGGAGACGCTGAACCCGCGTCAGACCCACGTCGTCGCCCTGCCCAAGCCGACCGACCGCGAGCGCGGCCAGTGGTATTTCCAGCGTTACGTCCCGCACCTGCCCAGCGCCGGCGAGATGACCCTGTTCGACCGCAGTTGGTACAACCGCGCCGGCGTCGAGAAGGTGATGGGCTATTGCACGCAGGAGGAGTACGAGGCGTTCATGAAGCAGGTTCCGGTGTTCGAGAAGCTGCTCACCGACGACGGCATCATCCTGCTCAAGTACTGGCTCACCGTCGATCAGGAACATCAGGAAGAGCGCTTCGCCGAGCGCGCCGCCGACCCGTTGAAGCGCTGGAAACTCTCGCCCACCGACCTGGAATCCCGGCAGCGCTACGAGGAATACGGCAAGGCCCGCGATGCCATGCTGGCGGCCACCCACACCAAGCACGCGCCGTGGACGCTGGTGGACTTCAACGACCAGCGCGTCGGCCGGCTGACCCTGATCCGCCACCTGCTCGACGTGATCCCCGACCATCCGCTGCCGGACCTGCCGATAGAACTGGCACCGCTGCCGGGAAAGCCGAAGAAGGAGCGCTTCAAGGGCAAGCTGAAGCCGATTGCGTCGCTCAAGTGAGGGCCGGCCCGGCGTCGGTGAACAGATCGCCCTGCAGGCGCGGATCGTCGCGGCCGACGAAGTTTCCCAGGCCGACGCCGGCCAGCCGATAGCGGGTGTCGGCCGGCAGGTCGACCCGGGCGCGCAGGGCCAGCGCGTGCTCGGCCAGTTGCCGGGCGCAGGTCGGCGGCCAGGGCGGCGTCAGGCTGCGGGTCAGGATGCGGAAATCGCCGGTCTTGAGTTTCAGTACCACGGTGCGGCCGATGCGTTCGCGCTCGCGTTCGATGCTGCGCCAGGCCTTGTCGGCCAGTTCCCGGATCGGCCGCTCCAGTTCGGTCAGCAACAGGTCGCTGGCGAAGGTGTCCTCGGCCGAGATCGACTGCGTCGGCTGGCTCGGGCTGACCGGGCGCTCGTCGATGCCGCGCGAATACTCGTCCAGCCGCTGGCCCCAGGCGCCGAAGCGCCGGCGCAGCTCGGTGCCGCCGAGGGCGCGCAAGTCGCCCACCGTGCGCACGCCCAGCCGCTCCAGCCTGGCCGCCATCACCTTGCCGACGCCGGGAATGCTGCCTACCGGCAACGGCGGCAGGAAGGCTTCCACCTGCGAGGGCCTGATCACGAACAGGCCATCGGGCTTGCGCCAGTCCGAGGCGATCTTGGCGAGGAATTTGTTGGGCGCGACGCCGGCGGAGGCGGTCAGCCCGGTCGCCTCGCGGATCTGCGCGCGGATCGTCCGCGCCACCTCGGTGGCACTGGGCAGACCGCCCTTGTTGGCACTGACATCCAGATAGGCCTCGTCCAGCGACAGTGGCTCCACCAGGTCGGTATGGGCTAGGAAGATTTCCCGCACCTGCCGGGAAACCGCCTTGTAACGGACGAAATCGGGTGGCACGAACACCGCCTGCGGGCACAGGCGCTCCGCCCGCAGGGCCGGCATCGCCGAACGCACGCCGAAACGGCGCGCTTCGTAAGATGCCGCGCACACCACCGAGCGCGCGCCGCGCCAGGCCACCACCACCGGCCGACCGCGCAGCGCCGGGTCGTCGCGCTGCTCCACCGAGGCGTAGAAGGCATCCATGTCGACGTGGACGATCTTGCGCATGCCGGCATTGTCGCGCGCCCCGCGCCTTTCCGCCCGGCCGCAGCGGCTACATGGTCCACAGCGTGATCAGCAGTTGCAGCCCGCGATAGACGACCAGGTTGCCGAAGGCCAGCGCGACGAAGGCCAGCAAACCCTGCACCACGGCCAGCAGCCAGCCACTGTCGTAGCAGCGCCGGCAGGCGAAGGCGAAATAGCCGACATTGATGCCGACCAGCCCCAATCGGGCGAAGGTCGGCATGCTCTGCGTGCCGCCGGGGCCGAGATGGTTCATCGCCCACAGGTAGACCCAGGCGGTCGGCATCAGCACCAGTTGGATGAACAGCAGGGTGAAGGCGACCAGGGTCAGCGCCAGCAGCATGTGCTCGGCGAAATAGCGCCGGCTGCGCCAGGCCGTCAGCATCAGTGCCAGCGCCACCAAAGGCACATGCACGATCACCAGCGCCTTGCCGATCGCATCGGAGCGGGCGTGATACTCGATGGCGAAGCGGTCGAGGTCGAACTGGCGGCCGGCCGCGTCGGCCGCCTCGCGCGCCCGGGCCAGCGCGCGCTGCGCCAGCGGCGCGGTGACCGGGCTGTGGAACTGTCCGCCGAGCACGCGGTTGGCCTCGTTCTGCGCCGGGGTGCGGAACTCGCGCAACACCGGTTCGGGCACCTGCATGGACAGGCCCAGGGTGAGGTCGGTCAGCCCCGGCGCAAAGAAGAACAGCACGTTGGCGAACAGGAACAGCGTCAGCGGCGACATCCAGCGCGCCTTGCGGCCGTCGAACCAGTCGCGCGCGATGCGTCCGGGCCGCAGCATCAGCCCGCGCAGGCTGCGCAGGAAGCGGCCGTCGAGATCGGTCAGTTGCTCGAACGCCTCGCCGAGCAGATGGCCAAGCCGACGGTCGCTGTCGCGAAAGCGCCGCTGGCCGCAGGCGGCGCAATATTCGCCGACCAGCACGGCGTTGCAGTTGGCGCAGGCGTCATCCCCGGCCGGGACCGTATCGATGCCTTCCGGCGGCTGCGCTGCCGGCGTGGTCATCGCTCAGCCCCGCCGCCTCGGCTTCGGCTTGAGCATCGTGCCGGTGCAGCCGGGCGCACCGCAGCGGCAGGCCCAGATGCGCTTCATGCGCGCGGTATGCGGCTGTTCGAGCACGATGCCGTAGTCGTAGGTCAGCTCGTCGCCCGCCTCGACCGCGCGCAGGGTTTCGATCACCACCTTGTCGCGGCGCGGATCGCCATCGGCATTTTCGACGATCACCGCGATGCAGTTGGGATCGCAACTGTGGTTGAACCAGCGCGCCGAATTGGCCTCACGGTTGCCGTCGATGATGAAGCGATCATTGAGCGTGAACAGAAAGGTGTGGCCGCCCTCCGCGCTGTCGCCGTAGCGGCGGTCGGCCTCGGCGTGGCTGATCAGTCGCCCCTTGTACTCGATCAGCTCGACCTCGGCGTCCAGCGCCGTGCCGGCGAACACGCCGGTGCCGTGGATGGCGGAGCGTCGAACGATCAGACGACGTGCCATGCGCGCCGACTCAAGGCGTTTCCCCGGCGGCCGCCGGCAGGAAACGCAACGCCTGCCCGGCGGCGGTTTCCAGCACCAGTGCCTCGCCATCGCGGCGCGCGCCGGTCAGCGCGGGCAGCAGGCGGAACAGCGCGCTTTCGATCTCCGCGCGCGGCGGTGGACAGCCGCGCTTGGTCGCCGCCGGCGCGCCGACCCGCAGCGTCTCGCCGACGAACGAATAGGCGGCGGAAAAGTTGTTGCAGCCGCTGCTGCCGCCGAGCCGCCCGGCGTCGATATGCAGGCGGATGTCGGCCGCCTCGGGGCGGTCCAGGCCGGGCACGTCGGAGGCGGACAGCGTCCAGTCCGATGGTTCCGGCAGGGCGCTCAGGCGCTGCCCGGCCGCCGTCTGCGAGAGCGAGCCGGTGCAGCCAGCGCTCATCAGCAGCGCTGCCAGAACGAGCGCGAGCGCGCCGCGCCGGCGCAGCGCGCTGCGCCTGGCGGGCCGCTCACCATGGCGCGCAGGCCCATTCATTTCTTCTTGGTGACCAGGCCCCAGATCAGCAGCAGGATGATCGCGCCGATCACCGACATGATGAAACCGGCCGCCTGGCCCTCGGCGTACAGGTTCAGCGCGCGACCGATGTAGGTACCGACGAACGAGCCGCCGATGCCGAGCAGGATGGTCATGATCCAGCCCATCGCGTCCTTGCCGGGCTTGATGAAGCGGGCCACGATTCCAACGACGAGGCCAATCAGGATGGTCCAGATGATCGACATGGTTTACTCCGGGTAGCAGTGAAAGGAGGGGTCAGCAGCAGCCGTGATCATGCCCGAAACGCGCGCCGCCGGCAGCCACCCCGACGCCACGGGTCAGCCCCTTTAGGCTGGCCTGATGATGATCGGCGATGACCTTGGCGACCACGGCGGTGACCCGCTTGCCGGTGGGAATGTGCAGGAACTCGTTCGGACCATGGGCGTTGGAATGCGGTCCCAGCACGCCGGTGATGGCGAACTGCGCGCCGGGAAACTTCTCGCCCAGCATGCCCATGAAGGGAATCGTGCCGCCCTCGCCCATGTACATCGCCGGTGCGCCGAAGAAGGCCTGGCTGGCATCGTCCAGCGCCTGCGTCAGCCACGCCGAGGACGGCGGCGCGTTCCAGCCGCTGGAGGATTTTTCCAGGTTGAACTCGACCCGCGCACCATACGGCGGATCGCGCAGCAGCAGATCCTTCAGCACCTTGCCGGCCCGCTCGCCATCGAGCGTCGGCGGCAGGCGCAGGCTCAGCTTCACCGCGGTGTGCGGGCGCAGCACGTTGCCGGCGCTGTCCAGCGAAGGCAGGCCGTCGACGCCGGTCACCGACAGCGCCGGCCGCCAGGTGCGGTTGAGCACCAGCTCGGACAGCGAGGCGTCCATCGGCGTCATGCCGGGCAGGAACGGGAACTTGTCGAACACCGCATCGCCGAGCACCTCGGCGGCGCGCAGCGCCTGGGTCTGGCGCTCCTCGGGAATGTCGACGTGCAGGGCATCGACGATGATGCGCCCGCTGGCCTCGTCCTCCAGCCGCGAAAGCAATTGCCGCAGCACGCGGAAACTGGACGGCACGATGCCGGAGGCGTCGCCGGAGTGGACGCCTTCCTCCAGCACGCTGACCTTCAGGTTGCCGCCGGCCAGGCCACGCAGGCTGGTGGTGCACCAGAGCTGGTCGTAGTTGCCGCAGCCGGAATCGAGACAGACCACCAGTGAGGGCTTGCCGATGCGCTCGGCCAGGTGGTCGACGTAGTACGGCAGGTCGTAGCTGCCGGACTCCTCGCAGGCCTCGATCAGCACCACGCAGCGGCTGTGCGCGATGCCCTGCTCGCGCAGCGCCATGATCGCCGCCAGCGAGCCGTACAGCGCATAGCCATCGTCGGCACCGCCGCGACCGTACAGGCGGTCGCCCTTGATGACCGGCTTCCACGGGCCGAGGTCGTCGGCCCAGCCGGTCATTTCCGGCTGCTTGTCGAGATGGCCGTAGAGCAGCACGCAATCGTCGCCCTCGCCGTCGATCTCGATGTAGATCAGCGGCGTGCGGCCGGGCAGACGCACCACTTCCAGCCGCATGCCATCGATGTTCTGGCGCTGCGCCCAGCCCGCCATCAACTTCACGGCATCGTCCATGTAGCCGTGCTTCTCCCAGTCGGCGTCGAACATCGGCGACTTGTTGGGGATGCGGATGTATTCGACCAGTTGCGGAACGATCTCGTCGTCCCACAGCGTCGAAACGAAACGGTCGATGGCTTTGCTGTCCATGCGTGGAATCCTTGCGAGTACACGAACCGACGATTCTACGCCGCCGCCGGAGCGGGTAGGAAAACGCCTACCGCGCAGCGCGCACAAATCCCGCGCCCGCGGCCGGCAAGGGCCGATGCCGCGCGGCGGGCCGGATCGCGAAACTGTCTCCACTGGCCCGACACCACGCCGACGCCAGCCACCACGAAACAACCCGACTCGATGCAACCCAAGGAGAACGCCATGAACACCATCACCCGCCTGTTTGCCGCCCTCGTCCTGTCCCTGGTCATGAGCCTGAGCGCCCTCGCCAGCGGCAAGGTCGACATCAACCGCGCCGACGCCCCCACGCTGGCCGCCGCCCTGCACGGCGTCGGCCAGGCCAAGGCCGAGGCCATCGTCGCCCACCGCGAGAAGAACGGCCCGTTCCGCAGCGCCGACCAGCTCGCCGAGGTCAAGGGCATCGGCCTGAAGACGGTGGAGAAGAACCGCGAAGTGATCATCGTCAACGCACCGGCCAAGCCCGCCACCCCGTAAGCGTCACCCGCAAGCGCCGGACCCGGAGCACCGCCAGGTGGCTCCGGGTCCGGTCTTTCATTATCTTGGCGCGCAGCCGGCGTCGCCGGCGCTCCGTCCGCCCCCTTCGTCGGGCAACGGACAACCCGCCAGAGCCCCCGCATGATCCTCGCGCGCTACCACGTTGCTCCCTCACGCATCCCCGGTGCCGGCCAAGGCGTCTTTCTCGACCAGGCCGTCGCCGCCGGCACCACCCTGATCGCCCCGGACGGCATCGGCCAGACCTATCGCTGGAGCGAACTCGATGCCCTGCCCGACCCGGACGCCGCCCGCGCCGCCAGCGTGCGCTGGTTCGACGAGCGCTACACCGTCAGCCTGGACTGGCCGGACGAGTGTTACCTCAACCACAGCTTCCAGCCGAACGGCCTGTGGCATCTCGGCTTCGTGTTCGCCGCCCGCGCGCTGGCAGCGGGCGAGGAACTGACCATCGACTACCGCCACCTGCTCCCCGAAGGCCAGGCGGAAGCCTTCGTCGACGCCCTGACCGGCACCGCGATCATCGGCTGGAGCGGCCGCGAAAGCCTGCGCCGCTCACTGGCCAGCCTGAGCACCGTGCTCGGCTAGTCCCGTGCGTCTGCGCCTGCTCCCCGCCGCCGACTACGTCCGCGCACGCTGGCGCAACCAGGCCGGCTGGACGCGCGAAATCGCCGTCGAACACGCCGCCGACGAAAGGCTGCTCTGGCGCGCCTCGATCGCCGACATCGACGAGGCTTGCGAGTACTCGCCCTGGCCCGGCCTGCATCGCCATCACCGACTGCTGAGCGGCAACGGCCTGCGTCTGCGCTTTGCCGATGGCCGCGAGCAGGCCCTGCTGCCGCCACACCAGGGCATCGCCTTCGATGGCGACGCCGCGCCGCGTTGCGACCTGCTGGACGGCCCGGTCACCGCCTTCAACCTGATGCACGACCCGGAGAGGATGTCGGCCAAAGTGCTCCACCGCCCGCTGGTGGGCACGCTGACACTGTTCCCGGATGAGCGGGAAACCTGGCTGATCTACCTGATCGCCGGCTCGCTGCGCGGCGATACCGTCGCGCTGGCCCAGGGCGACAGCCTGATCATCGACCAGGCCATCGCCGGCAACCGCCGCCTGTTGCTGGACGGTGCCGGCGAGGCCCTGCTGATCAGGCTGGTTGAGCGCGCCTCTCCCGACGCAGCGCCTTGAGCGCCTTGCCGTCCACCGGTCGGATCTCGTCGATCCGGCAGCGCTGGTTCTCGAACTCGACGTAATCGAAGCGACGGGTCACCCGTGAAGCCGTCGAGCTGACACCGATGGCCGCGGTGAACTCCAGCCCGTTGCAGGGACGATCCACCCGGATCAGCCAGGCATCGTTGATCCGCGTCCATACCGCCACCTCCTGCGGCCCCAGCAGTTCCCAACTGTGCATCGACAGGAAATGGAAACTGTCCACCGGCGCACCTGCCACCGCCTCGTACTCGGCCAGCCGATCCGCCAACCGCTCGCGCGGCGTCACCGACGCACAGGCCGCCAAGGCCAGAACCAGCAGCCCCGACAACCCCACGCGCATCGCCGACGTTCCGATCATCGACCCTTTCATGGCACACCTCCTTGCAGAGCAGAGCGATGCCGACATCTTGCGCCAACCCCGCCCGCACGGCGCGCGCGACCGCCCTCCCGTTCAGCGCCCTGTCACCCCATCCGACGCCCGACACGGCCGCAACGCCAGCGCCGCCCTTGACGCGCGGCCCGCCCCGGGCTTTAATGCGCGGCTCGCGCCGGCCACGGCCCGCGCCACCCTCAGGCCAAGTAGCTCAGTTGGTAGAGCAGGGGATTGAAAATCCCCGTGTCGGCGGTTCGATTCCGTCCTTGGCCACCACTATCCAGCGCCCGACCGTTCTCGGTTGGGCGTTTTCATTTGCGGAATCCGCACACCACGCGGAGTTCCCGCCCGTTCTGCGGGTGCCGGCAGCCGGTCGCCCGACCGCCACCACGCGCCCGGTTCTCGCCCCCTGTTCCGCTTCCATACAGGGCCGCATCACGTTGGCGACCCGACAAGCCTTGGCGAAGCGCCACAGGTCATCCGCCGACGCCTTCCGCATCCGCCATGCATCCTCCAGCGACTCCATCGCCACATCCGACCGATCTTGTTGCGGTGCTTGAAGCAGTCAACAACCGTCCTGGCCGCGCTGTAGACCCGCAGCGTCGCGCCATCACACGGGTGTTCCTCGAGATGCCCGCCTCGCGCGCATCTTCCCCGTTGACCGCCGAGCGGCTGTTCGGCTGGCACGCGGCGCTGTTCCCGACCGGATATTCGGGCATGAGCAGAATCTCCATCGGCCAGTGGCGCAACGACAGCGACGGGCCGATGCAGGTCGTGTCGGGCCCGGTGGGTCGGCGCAAGGTTCACTACCAGGCACCACCGGACGAAGTGCTGCCTGTTGAAACGGCGAAGTTCCTGTCGTGGGCGAACGAGGAAACCGGCGAACCGACGCTCGTGAAGGCGGGCCTTGCGCACCTGTGGTTCGTGACGCTGCACCCGTTCGACGACGGCAATGGACGCATCGCGCGCGCCGTGGGCGACCTGTTCCTCGCCCGCGCCGACGGCAGCCCGCAACGCTTCTACAGCCTGTCGGCGCAAATCCAGCGTGACCGCAAGGGCTACTACGACGTGCTGGAATGCACGCAGACAGGTACGCTCGAGGTGACCGGCTGGCTGTCGTGGTTCCTCGGCGCGCTGGGCCGCGCCCTCACGAGCGCGCAAGGCACGCTGGACGCCTTGCTGGTCAAGGCGCGCTTCTGGCAACGCCGGGCCGGAACACCGTTGAACGAACGGCAGGTGAAACTGCTGAACCGCCTTCTTGACGGCTTCGAGGGCAAGCTCACCAGCAGCAAATGGGCGGCGATTGCCAAGTGCTCACCCGACACCGCACTGCGCGACATCACGCAGTTGCTGGAACTGGGCATCTTGAAGAGGTCGCCCGGTGGCGGGCGCAGTACCGGCTACGAGCTGGCAGGCCAATAACCGGACGGTGTGGGATGCGACGGTCAGGCGGGCAGCGATTCCAACACGTGCAGCAGCGATCTGCCTTGGCTCGCGGGATCGGCCTTGGCTTCGATGCCCTAATCGGTACACTGACCTGCGATGAGCAATGGGCAGTCTGGGCAGGCATTTGCGGCACGGCGTCAATTGCTTACGTGCTTTGGCCTGTCCACGACTATCGGCGCTGCGTAGCTCGGCGCCACTCTTCGGGCAAGACCATGTCGCCCTGCCAGATCCCCAAGCGGTGCTCCTGTGCGCGTTGCTGCTCGGCGGCGAGTTCATGGACCCGGTGGTCGAGCTGGCGAGCACGCTGGCGCCGACAACGGTGACCAGCATCACTGAAACCACGCACGGCGACATCGTCTGGTGGTCGCGCATGATCCGATGGTCGCCGCCGAGAAGACGGCCGCGCGGCGTGCCACGATCGCTGAGATTGAAGCGGCTGCGCAGGCCGCGGTGGAGAAGCTGGATCGCCAAGACGCCGGCGAGAAGACGCGTGGCCGCAAGGCCACGGATCGCGGCGCTTTTCTTCGGTTTGTCGAAGCCGTCAAAGCCGCCCACCTGTCGAAAATCCTGATCGCTGACATGACCGCTGAGCGTTTCATCTGGCGCCTGGACAGCGTTGCACTCGCACGCCAGGAAGCCTTTGACGGCAAGCTCATTCTGCTCACCACCGTGCGCGACCTGACCGCAGAAGAGATCGTTGAGCGTTACAAGAGGCTGGCCGACATCGAGCGCGGATTTCGCGTGCTGAAGCAAGACATCGCGCTGGCGCCGCTGCATCACCGTCTACCGGAACGCATCCGCGCGCACGGCCTGATCTGCTTTCTCGCCCTGCTGCTGCACCGGGTGATGCGTCCCAAGCTGACCGACCAAAGCCCCAGCGCCGCGTTGCGCAAGCTCAAGCGCGTGCAGCTGCACCGCCTCACCGTTGCCGGCAAGACGGTCAGTGGCCTGACCCGCCACGACGACGACACCCGCCACATCTTCAACCAACTGGACCTGCCGCTGCCCGATCCGAGCCGCCTGTAGGCGACGACATCGCGGCGATGTAGTGGCAAAAACGCTTCCATGAAGCGTTACGAATCAATCATCTAGGTCGTTTAAGTGTCAAACTTGGGTGACCTTGGCTGGAGCAACAACCCGAGCCAGGCTTGGCGATTGAGCCAAGAAGCGGAAGCTGCGCTGCAATCCGCCACCGAATAACCCACAACGGCTTGCATCGCTGCAAGCCGTTGTCGTTTTCCGCAATGACGCCGGTGTTCGCCGGCCGGGGCGTTGCTTACTGGTGGCCCCAGGGCGTCGGCGGGGTTTCGACTTCGGTGGTGAGGTCGAATTCGACCTGGAACAGGCGGCCGCCGGGGCGGGCGAGTTCGTAGAGGAAGCGCTGGCCGGGTTCGATTTCCATCGCCCAGACGTTGGTCACCGAGACGTTCAGTCCTTCGCGCTCGAACATCTCGATGGAGTAGGCGTCGACCGGGAATTCCTGGCGCTGTGCGCTGCCTTCGCTGGCGGTGTCGCCGCCGTACATGGTGGTGGCGTCATCGCTGCCATCCTCGTGGCGATGGTCGTGCTTGAGGCGCAGACCGGCATCGGTGCGGGTCAGCACCCAGGTGCGGGAGTGGTCGTCGCCGACGTGGAAGGGAATCTTGATCTCGCCTTCGCCGCATTCGCGCACGTGCATCACCAGCGGCTTGCCTTCGAACGGGTCGTCGTCGACGGCAGGTTCGTTGGCGACGATGCGGCCGGCGTAGGCCTTCCAGCAATGGCGCGCGATGTTGGCCATGAACTCGTCCACAGCAGCGGGAGCCGGGGCGGGCTCGGCGGCGGCCGGCGGCGCGCTGTCGGCCGCCGGTGCGGTGTTCTGGTTGGCGGGCTGCGGGCCGCAGGCGGCGAGCAGGATGGCGGTGGCGAGAACGCTCGCCGGCGCGATGATGGTTTTCATGGGCGCGACCTTAGCAGAGTTTGGCTGCGGGTCGGACAACCGCGCGGTTCAACCGTCCGCGGGTGCGGCGGGCGCCGGGGCCGGCGCAGCCGGTTTGGTGTCGCCGCCGGTCGGCGCAGCGGCGGCGGGTGCGGCTTCCGTCGACGGCTTGGCCTCGCCGCTGTCGACGAGGTTGCGCTTCTTGTCGCCGTCCTTCTTGAAGTCGGTCTCGTACCAGCCGCTGCCGGCGAGGCGGAAGGCGGGCGCGCTCAGCTTGCGCCGCAGCGCCGGCTTGCCGCAGGCCGTGCAATCGACGGGATCGGGGTCGGAAAGCTTCTGCAGGCGGTCGAAATCGTCACCGCAGGCATCGCAGACGTAGGCATAGATGGGCATGGTTTCTATCCGGCGAAAGGAACGCTTGGCCGGCCAGATGGGGATGAAAAATCCGACTTCAATGCCGCCCGCCGCCGCTCAGCCGCCTTCGATCTGCTCGTAGAGTTGCAGCCACTCGCGCTCCAGGTCGGCGTGCTCCTCGGCCAACGCGACCTGGTGCTGGCCCAGTTGCGTCAGCCGGGCAACGTCGGCGCAGACCTCCGGGTCCGACAACTGCGCTTCCACCTGCGCCTTTTCCGCCTCGATCACGGCGATCCGTGCCTCCACCTGGCCGAAACGATGGCGCTGGCGGCCGGTTCCGCCGGGTTTGCCGGCCGATGACGGTTTGGCGACGGGCGGTGGCGGCTTGGCCGGGCTGTCCTCCTGCCGCGCGCCGCGTCCGCGCAACCAGGCGGCGTAGGCATCGAGATCGCCGTCGAAGGCTTCGACGCGGCCATCGGCGACGCGCCAGAACACGTCGCAGACCAGGCCGATCAGGTGGCGGTCGTGGGAGACCAGCACGATGGCACCGGGGAAATCGCTGAGCGCCTCGGCCAGCGCCTCGCGCATGTCGAGGTCGAGATGGTTGGTCGGCTCGTCCAGCAGCAGCACGTTGGGCCGGCTCCAGGCGATCAGCGCCAGTGCCAGCCGCGCCCGCTCGCCGCCGGAAAAGCCGTCGATGGACTCGAAGGCGCGCTCGCCGGGGAAGTTCCACTGGCCGAGATAGTTGCGGAAATCCTGCATCGAAGCGGCCGGGGCGATGGCGCGCAGGTGGTCGACCGGGCTCTGTCCGGCGTGCAGGCTTTCCACCGTGTGCTGGGCGAAGTAACCGATGTGGAGGTCGGGATGCGCCAGCCGCTCGCCGGCCAGCGGCGGCAACTCGCCGACCAGGGTCTTGACCAGGGTCGATTTGCCGGCACCGTTCGGTCCCAACAGGCCGATGCGATCACCCGACTCCAGGCCAAAGCCGACCGCGCCGAGGATGCGCGCCTGGCCGCCATCGGCCAGTGCGTAGCCAGCCTCGACCTGGTTCAGGCGGATCAGCGAATCGGGCAGTTTGGCCGGCTCGGCGAATTGCAGTCGCAACGCGCGTTCGGCGCGTACCGCCTCGGTGCCGGTCAGCTTTTCCAGCCGCTTCATCCGGCTCTGTGCCTGTTTGGCCTTGCTCGCCTTGGCCTTGAAACGGTCGATGAACTTTTGCAGATGGGCGCGCTCGACCTGCTCCTTGTCGTGCGCGATCTGCTGCTGGCGGAGTTGTTCGGCGCGCTGGCGTTCGAAGGCGGTGTAATCGCCGACGTACAGCTTCGCCCGGCCGTCGTGCAGGTGCAGGATGTGGGTGCAGACGCCGTCGAGGAATTCTCGGTCGTGCGAGATCAGCAGCAGCGTGCCGGCGTACTTGAGCAGCCATTGCTCCAGCCACAGCACGGCGTCGAGGTCGAGGTGGTTGGTCGGCTCGTCGAGCAGCAGCAGATCGCTCGGCGTCATCAGCGCGCGACCCAGGTTCAGCCGTCCGCGCCAGCCGCCGGAAAACGCCGCCACCGGCTTGCGATGGGTGTCGGCGGGAAAGCCCAGACCGTGCAGCAGGCGACCGGCGCGGGCGGCGGCATCGTAGCCGCCCAGGGCTTCCAGTCGCTGGTGCGCGGCGGCCACCGTCTCCCAGTCCTGGCGGGCGCTGGCCTGCGCCTCGTCGGTCAGCGCGCGCATTACATCGGCATCGCCCTGCAGGACGAAATCCAGCGCCGCCTCGGGCAGGCCCGGCGTTTCCTGCGCCACGCTGGCGATGCGCACCTTGGCCGGCAGGTCCAGTTCGCCGGCATCCGCCTCCACCTCGCCCATCAACGCCGCGAACAGACTCGACTTGCCGGCACCATTGCGCCCCACCACGCCCACCCGCCAGCCTGCGTGCAAGGCCAGGTCGACGCCGGACAGCAGCAGGCGCGGGCCGCGTCGCAGGGCGAAGTTGCGAAAGGAAATCATCGGCGGGCAGGCGGCGGAGAAAACCGCGCATTGTAGGCGATGTCCACGGCCGCGCCGGCACGACGCCGGCCTGATCGGCATCGCGCCCTGCTATCTTGTCCAGCCGTCTCGACCGCCCGCGCCATGACCGACCACGACGATCCGCTGCGCCTGTCCGCCACCGAGGCGCGCATTCTCGGCAGCCTGATCGAGAAGGAAGCGACCACGCCCGAGCAATACCCGCTGACGCAGAACGCCGTGCAACTGGCCTGCAACCAGAAGACCAGCCGCGAGCCAGTGATGAACCTGCAACCGGGCGAAGTCGGCCACGCCCTGCGGCAGATGGAACAGCGCCGCCTTGTCCGCAGCATCCACGCCGCCCGCGCGCAGCGTTACGAGCACCTCGCCACTCAGGCCTACGGGCTGACCCGGCAACAACAGGCGGTGATCGCCCTGTTGCTGCTGCGCGGCGCGCAGACTGCCGGCGAATTGCTCGCCCGCAGCGAGCGCCTGGCCAATTTCGCCGACGCCGAGGACATGACGCATTGCCTCGCCCGCCTGATCCAGCGCGAACCGGCCCTGATCGCCAAGCTGCCGCGCCTGCCGGGGCAACGCGAGGACCGCTACGCCCATCTGCTCAGCGGCGACATCGACCTGGAAGCCCTGGCCGCCAGCGTCCGCAGCGAGCCGACGCGCGGCGACACCGCACAGCGGCTGGCCGACCTGGAAGCCCGCGTCGAGGCGTTGGAGCAGGCATTGCAGGCGCTGCAATCGCAGTCAAAAGCCGTATAGTTGCCGCCCTTTCCCTCAACAGCCGGCCACCGTGTCCAGCCTTCCGCGCCTTCTTCTGGCTTTCTTCTTCCTGCTGGCCGCCGCCCTGCCGGCGTCCGCCGGCGATCTGCATGGCACCCTCGGTTATGGCGTCGCCGACTCGCATGACGGCGAATCCGCCCACGTCATCGACCTCAGCCTGCGCTGGAAGGCCAACACCCGCTTCAGCTTCATCCATCAGCATGAAATCCTCGCCGGCCACATCGAGTCCCGCCCGCTGCCGTTCCTGAACCGCGATGTCCGCTACCTGGGCTACGGCACGCGCACCTACTTCCGCAAGCACTGGTTCCTCGGCGGCGGCATCGTCGCCGTGGACAACACCACCGAAGCCCTCAGCAGTTGGTATCAGTTCGCCACCACCGGCGGCGTCCAGTTCGGCCGCGCCAGCCTGACCCTGCGCCACCTGTCCAACTCCGGCTTTCGCGGTCGCAACCGCGGCGAAACCTACCTGACCCTTGGCTACAATTGGTAGCCGCCGCCGGCCTCCGCGCAGTTGACTCCAACCGGCGGAGCAAGCAAGATACGCGGCTCGCGACACCCCGCCCGAATAGCTCAGCCGGTTAGAGCACTTGACTGTTAATCAGGGGGTCGTTGGTTCGAGTCCAACTTCGGGCGCCAGACACTTCAAGGGCTTGCAGCGATGCAGGCCCTTTTCTTTTGCCTATTGTTCAGGCCGCTGCCTATCATTCTGCACCCGCACGGCGGGCGACACCGCAGACCCTGTTCGGCCAGACCCAAGCTGTCGACCGCTGTCTCGGCGGCCCCGGGCGACAGGCTTGGGACCGGGTTTGAAGCAGCCTGCACGAGGATTTGCCGGTCGGGCCGCCCGCCTCGCCCATCATGAGAACCTTCACCCGCTGGTCCACTCCGGCCGGCCCGATCAGGACACTGCCATGTCGCAACCTTCCTCCGCCGGCGCGCGCTTCCGTGCCGCACTCGCCGAAGAATCCCCGCTGCAGGTGATGGGCGCGATCACCGCCTACGCCGGTCTGATGGCCCGACGCGTCGGCTACCGGGCGCTGTATCTCTCCGGCGGCGGCGTGGCGGCCAATTCGCTCGGCATTCCCGACCTCGGCATCAGCACCATGGAAGACGTGCTCACCGACGCGCGCCGCATCGTCGATGCCACCGGGCTGCCGCTGCTGGTCGACATCGACACCGGCTGGGGCGGTGCCTTCAACATCGCCCGCACCATCCGTTCGTTCGAGCGCGTCGGCGTGGCGGCGGTACACATGGAAGACCAGGTCGGCCAGAAGCGCTGCGGCCATCGTCCGGGCAAGGAAGTGGTGCCGAAGGAAGAAATGGTCGACCGGGTCAAGGCCGCCGTGGATGCGCGCGGCGACGAGGGCTTCGTCATCATGGCGCGCACCGATGCGGCGGCAGCGGAAGGTATCGACAGCGCGATCGAACGCGCCGTGGCCTACGTCGAGGCCGGTGCCGACATGATCTTTCCCGAAGCGATGAAAACCCTGGACGATTACCGCCGCTTCAAGGCCGCCGTGAAGGTTCCGATCCTCGCCAACCTGACGGAGTTCGGCTCCACCCCGTTCTTCACCACCGACGAGCTGCGCGAGGCTGGCGTGGACATCGCGCTCTACTGCTGCGGCGCGTATCGGGCGATGAACAAGGCCGCGCTCAACTTCTACGAGACGGTGCGCCGCGAAGGCACGCAGAAGAACATCATCGACACCTTGCAGACCCGCGCCGATCTGTACGATTTCCTCGGTTACCACGATTACGAAAACAAGCTCGACGCCCTGTTCGCATCGAGCAAATGAAAGGAGAACACAGCATGAGCAGCACCGACGACGCCACGCCGATGCCGGGCTTCAAGCCGAAGAAATCCGTCGCCCTGTCCGGCACCGCCGCCGGCAACACCGCGCTGTGCACGGTCGGCCGCAGCGGCAATGACCTGGCCTATCGCGGCTACGACATCCTCGATCTGGCCACCACCAGCGAGTTCGAGGAAATCGCCCATCTGCTGGTGCATGGAAAGCTGCCCAACCGCGCCGAACTGGCCGCGTACAAGAGCAAGCTGAAGTCGCTGCGCGGCCTGCCGGCAGCGGTGAAATCCGCGCTGGAAGAACTGCCGCCCTCGGCCCATCCGATGGACGTGATGCGCACCGGCGTCTCGGTGCTTGGCTGCGTCAAGCCGGAGAAGGACGACCACAACCATCCCGGCGCGCGCGACATCGCCGACAAGCTGATGGCCTGTCTCGGTTCGATGCTGCTGTACTGGTACCACTACGCCTACAACGGCAAGTGCATCGATGTGGAAACCGATGACGATTCCATCGGCGGGCACTTCCTGCACCTGCTGCATGGCGTGAAGCCGTCGGAAAGCTGGGTGCGTGCCATGCACACCTCGCTGATCCTCTACGCCGAGCACGAGTTCAATGCGTCCACCTTCACCTGCCGCGTCATCGCCGGCACCGGCAGCGACATGTACAGCGCGATCGCCGGCGGCATCGGCGCACTGCGCGGGCCCAAGCATGGCGGTGCCAACGAGGTCGCGTTCGAGATCCAGAAGCGCTACGAAACCCCGGACGAGGCCGAGGCCGACATCCGCGAGCGCGTCGGCCGCAAGGAAGTGGTCATCGGTTTCGGGCATCCGGTCTATACCGTGTCCGACCCGCGCAACAAGGTCATCAAGCAGGTGGCGAAGGAACTGTCGGAGGAAGCCGGCAGCACGAAGATGTACGACATCGCCGAGCGCCTGGAGTCGGTGATGTGGGACATCAAGAAGATGTTCCCCAACCTCGACTGGTTCAGCGCCGTCAGCTACCACGTGATGGGCGTGCCGACCGACATGTTCACGCCATTGTTCGTGATCTCGCGCACCAGCGGCTGGAGCGCGCACGTCATCGAACAGCGCATCGACGGCAAGATCATCCGCCCCAGCGCCAACTACACCGGGCCGGAGGATCGGAAGTTCGTGCCACTGGACGAGCGCTGAGCGCCCGTCCGGGAATCGGGAATCGGGAATCGTAGAGACGCGCCGGGGTCAGGCGCGCCTCAGAGCCGCTTCACCTGATAGAAGGTGTGGTCGCCGATGGTGGCGACGGGCGTGCCCGTGGCCCAGTCGGGCGTGACGATATCCAGCACCACGAAGTGGTCGGCACCGGGCACCACCTGGCGGCGCTGCGGCTGCGGTCGCCGCCATTCGTGGCGGGCCTGGAAGGCGACGGCGACGGCGCGATCCCAGGCGTCGACATTGGTCAGTTCGGTATTGGCGGACACCAGCGTCGGGGCGAACTGCTTGGGCGCGGTGACGACTTCGCAGACGGTGTCGCCCCAGCGTCCGCTTTCCAGCCGGCGCATGGCCACTTCCGCCACGGCGCGCTGGCCGAGTTCGGACTGGTTGCGGGCCTCCAGGTACACCGTGGTGGCAAGGCACAGGTTGTCGGCTGCCGGTTGTGGCAGCAGCGAGCTAAGCCAGAGAATCCAGGCCAGCTTCATCGCGGTACTCCTTCTTCGTTGCGACGGCTGATGCGGCAGGCCGGGCCTGCGCTGTCCCGCCGCCGGAGGGCGGCCTGGCGGGACGGTCGAACATCGAGCCGACATGGCGTTGTCGGGTACGCCTGACGCAGCACCGTGGCTCGGTGGTTTCGCGGCGTCAGTCGCATTGCGCGGCGGCCAGAGCCGGCCCGCGCCAAGGCGCGGAGCCGATGCAAAAGCCGGCCCCGCCGTGGAAAGCCGCGGAAAGCTAGGCGACCAAGGCGGAATGCCGGATGAACGAGGGGCGCGTTCGACGTGCGCGCCGGTGCGGAAAACAGCTCGATGCGGGCCATGTCGCTAGCCACCGTGCGGCGCGGTGGCGGGCTCGGAGGACGTACTCGGACGGCGCTCGCAGGCGGCGAACATCTCTTCCATCCATTCCGCGACGTAAGCAGCGATGCGGTCGCCGTGGTCGGCCGCCTGCCGCGCTTCGTCGCGCAGGGAAAGCAGGCGGTGCCAAGCGTCACGGGTCAGCAGTTCTGCGCTCATCTCGGTGCTCCGTTGCTGCGATGAGTCCATGCTGGACCCCGGCGCGGGCGGCAGGCATCGGCGCAGTGCGGTCGCGCGGGTGGGAAAAATCCTACGGCGGGGAGTTGCCGGCGGCGGCGGCGGGCACAGCCACACGGTCAGCGTGTTGCAGGCGGCACACGCTGATGTCGCTCATGGATGGCCCTCGCGCGGCATTGGTGGAAGAATCGGCGCGGATCGTCGTCCGTGCAACGATCAGCCACCCTCTGGATACCCGTTCGGCATGCAGGATCGCAATCCGTCCCGTGACTTCGTCCGTTGTCCTCCCGCGTGCGGTGGGCGGAAGGCGACGTGCCGCCCATGCCGCTGAGCGCAGCGGCCGACGCACGATGAGTGCGCTGGAAGCCATTGCGCTGGGCCTGGCGGCGGTGTTCGTGCTGGCGCTGGGCTTTCATCGCCATCGCGCGGCGCAGTTGGCCGGACTGCTGTGCCTGTTCGCCCTCGGCCTCGATGCCGGCTCGCTGCATCGGCACGAGGCGACCTTGCGGCTGACGCCGTGGCTGCTGCTGGCCTGCGCGGCGATGCCGGAGCCGCGCCTGCTGTCGCGACGCCATGGCGCGCTGCTGATCGTGGTCGGCCTGCTGGTGTTGATGGTGCTGTATGCGCCGCCGCGCCTGTTGGCGATGCCGGTCACGTTGGCTTCCTGGCCGCTGTGGACGCTCGATCCCGGCCACGGCGCGCGCCTGTTGCTGACCCTTGCCGCCCTGGTCTGCGGACTGCGCGCGGTACTTCGGCCGTCGCCGCTGGAAGGCGGCCTGGCGCTGGCGCTGATCTTTGCCGCCCTGGCCGTCGCCTATCCGGCCAATGCCGCACCGTGGCTGGGCGCGGCAACGCTGACACTGGCCGCCGCCATCCTCTACGCCGGCTATCGGATGGCCTTCCTCGACGCCCTGACCGGGCTGCCCAATCGCCGCGCGCTGGACGAGGCGCTGGCCCGCCTGTCCGGCGAGTACAGCCTGGCGATGGTCGACGTCGATCATTTCAAGGCCTTCAACGACCGTCACGGCCACGACGCCGGCGACCGCGCCCTGCGTGCCGTCGCCCGCTGCCTGCGGCGCTGGTCGGGCGGACAGGCTTACCGCTACGGCGGCGAGGAGTTCTGCGTGATCTATCGCGGCCTCGATGCCCGCGAGGCCGGCGGGCGGCTGGAGCGCGCCCGTGAGCAGATGGCCTCGCAGCCCATCGACCTGCCGCCACGCACGCCATCGCCGCGGCGCAAGCGCGCCCGCGAGGACAGCGCCCGCGTCGCCTTCAGCGGTGGCGTTGCCCGCCGCTGCCAGCGCCTGCGCGGATCCGCCGAGGTGCTCAAGGCCGCCGACCAGGCCCTGTACAAGGCCAAGCACAAGGGCCGCAACCGCATCGAACGCGGCTGAACGGCAAGGCCCGGCCCGACCGTGCAGCCATCCCGTTTTCCTGAACCGGGACAAAATGATTGGCGCTCACCGCCCCGGTAAGGGTATTGTCTGCAATATGGCGCTCGTCTGATCGCCACCCACTCCTTCCTTACGCATTGCCCGATGCCTGCCATGAGCCTGACTGCCCGCCTCGCCCCCATCGCCGTCGTCGTCCTGGCGCTGACCGCCTGTGGCGACTCCGCCCCGCCGCCCGCCGCCACGCCCGCGCCGCAAAGCGCACCGGCTGCCGACGCACAGCCGATCCAGGAAGTCATCAAGCAAGAGGAGTCCGCCGAGCGCCTGCTGGAACTCGCCAATGAAGCGCTCTCCGACGACCGCCTGTTCGACCCGGCCGGCGACAACGCGCTGGAGTTCTACCTGAGCGCCATCGAGCGCGCCGAGGCCGCCGAAGCGGAAGGCGAGGCCGGCGACACCCGCAGCCGTCGCCTGTCCGACTCCATCAACCGCGGCAACCTGGTCACCCAGACCCGCATGGCGATCAACGACATCCTGCCCTACGGCCTGGTCTGGGTGGAGCGCGCCATCCGCGTCGAACAATACGACGAAGCCGAGCGCGTGCTCGGCCTGCTGCAGCGCGCCCAGCTCGGGGCCGCCTCGCTGGATCGCCTGCGCGACCAGTTGGCCGACGCCCGCACCCGCAGCGAGCGCGAACTGGCGCAGGCGGAACAACGCGCCGCCGCCGCCGAAGCCGCCGCCGCGCGCGCCGCCGCCGAAGCCTCCTCGGCGCCGGCCCCCGCGACCCCGACGCCGGAGCCGACCCCGACCCAGCCGGTGGCGCAGCAGCCGACCACGCCGCCGCCAACCGCCGCACAACCGACACCGACCCAGCCCGCCGTCACCCAGCAACCGGCCACCCCGCCGCCCGCACAACCGGCCCCGAGCACACCGCCGCCGGCCGCCGCGCCGGTTTCCAACGCGCCGCCACGGCTGATCAGCCAGCCGACCATGCGCTACCCGACCCGCGCCCTGCGTGCCGGCACCGAGGGCTTCGTCCAGGTGTCCTTCACCATCATGCCGGACGGCAGCACCAGCGCCGTGCAGGTGACCCGCTCCGACCCGCGCGGCGTGTTCGACCGCGAAGCCGTGCGCCTCGTGGAGGGCCTGAAGTTCGTCCCGCCGGGCCGCCAGATCCGCAGCGAGCGGCAGATCGACTTCCGCCTCAACGAGTGACCGGAGGCCGGGCATCGCCCGGCTCCCCTCATGGCCCTCGCCGTTCAACTTGGCATCGCGCTGACGCTGGGCCTGGGCCTTGGTGCCACTGCCGCGCGCCTGCTGCGCCCGCGGCAGCCAGCAAGCCTGGCTGACCGCCTCGACGCCCTGCTGCCGCAGACGCAATGCGGCCAATGCGGCTATCCCGGCTGCCGCCCCTACGCCGAAGCGATGGCGCAGGGCAATGCCGACATCAACCAGTGTCCGCCCGGCGGCCAGCGCGGCATCGACCTGCTCGGCAATCTGCTCGGCCGTCCCGGCAAACCGCTGAACCCCGACAACGGCATCGAAAAACCCGCCGTGCTCGCCTTCATCCGCGAGGAAACCTGCATCGGCTGCACCAAGTGCATCCAGGCCTGCCCGGTCGATGCCATCGTCGGCGCGCCGAAACTGATGCACACCGTGATCGCCGAACTGTGCACCGGCTGCGAACTCTGCCTGCCGCCCTGCCCGGTCGACTGCATCGACCTGATCCCCGCCCCCGCCGCCCTGCGCGGCATCGACCCGCCGCCGCTCAGCGAAGCATTCGAGCAAGCCCGATAGATCGGCAGAGTTGGCGAACCCGACACGGCAGGAGTCGCCGGGTGCCACGACGTTGGGCTTCGCAAGCTCACCCCAACCCATGGCCTTGCCCGCCGAAAGACGGATTGCAACGGTCAGTGCTTGCGCCAGAACTTCACGCCGGGCAGCCCCTCGAAATCCGCGTCCTGCGTCCACACGGTCGCACCCGCCGCCTGCGCGGTGGCGTAGACCACGCTGTCGGCCAGCGGCAGCTTGTGCGCCCGCCCGAGCATGGCGGCACGCAGCGCGAGGGCGGCATCCAGTTCAACCACGGAGCTCTGCTGCATGACCGCGATGTATTGCAACGCCACGGCCTCATCGCGCTGCTGGGCGATGCGCTTGAACACTTCCAGCAGGGTGATCGAAGGCACCAGCAGGTCGTCGGGTGTTTCGATGGCCCCGGCGAAGCGCCCGGCGTTCGGGCCATCGGCGAAGTACTCCAGCCACGCCGAGGAGTCGATGACGTTCACGCGCGGTCGCGCTCGCGTGGCACCGACGTATCAATGCCGTGCAACGAGCCACGCAGCGATTGGGCCGAACGCACCGGGATCATTTCGATGCGATCCCCGTACTGCAGCACCTGCAAGCGGGTGCCGGGGGTCAACCGCATCGCCTCGCGCACCGCCTGCGGAATGACCACCTGAAACTTGGGCGACAACGTGACTGCGGACATGGGGAACCTCGGCGAAGCAATCGAATGACTGATCGTAGACCTATTATTCCATCGATGTAAAAATCGTAAAACGAGGCCGTGGGACGACATTCATCACGCGCAGCTTTGCCGCCGCGTCGCTTGGCATCGCTGCCGAATGTCTCTGCCGAATTCCTCGACGTTGGGCTTCGCAAGCCCACCCCAACCTATGGCCCTGCAGCGTCGGGGCGGTTCAGCCGCCGACGGCGGGGATGCGCAGGCGTTCGCCGACGCGGACGACGTCGCCGCGCAGGGCACCGGCGTTGGCGGCGCGCAGTTGCGAGAGCGGCACGTTGTGGCGCACGGCGATGGCGCTGAGGGTTTCGCCGCGGCCGACGACGTGCTCGCGCGCGCGCGTGGGGGCGGCGTTGCTGGCCAGCCAGGTGCCCGGCGGTGGCTGCACGTGGAAGAAGTCGCGGATGCCGTCGCGCAGGGCCTCGGCCAGCCGGCGGCGGTAGGCCGGGCTGTTGAGGTTCTTCTCTTCGCTGGGGTTGGAAATGAAGCCGGTCTCGACCAGCATCGAGGGCACGTCGGGCGAACGCAGGACGACGAAGTTGGCGTGCTCGACATTGGGCTTGTGTGCCTTGCCGACCCGCTTGAGCGCACCGAGCACGTTGTTGGCGGCGTCCTTGGAGGCCTTCATGGTCGCGCTCTGCGACAGGTCGAGCAGCACGGCGGCGAGGGTTTCGTCCTTGTCGCTGAAACTGACGCCGCCGACCAGATCGGCGGCGTTCTCGCGGTCGGCGAGCCAGCGTGCGGCCTCGCCGCTGGCACCGCGCGTCGACAGCACGAACACCGAAGCGCCGGCGACGGTCTGCTTGTAGAAGGCGTCGGCATGGATGGAGACGAACAGGTCGGCCTTCGCTTCGCGCGCCTTGAGATAACGCTTTTCCAGCGGCAGGAAGGTGTCGCTGTCGCGGGTCAGCACCGCTTTCATGCCGGGCTCGGCGTCGATCTGCCGGGCCAGTTCGCGCGCCACGGCAAGGACGACGTGCTTTTCGTGGGTGCCGCCGGGGCCGATCGCGCCCGGATCCTTGCCGCCGTGGCCGGCGTCGATGGCGATGACCACGTCGCGATCACTGGCCGGTACGGCCTGGGCCACGGTCTTCACCGCCGTCGCCAGACCGGCCTGCGGGTACAGGTCGACGACCAGGCGATGGCCGTGCTGGTCATCGGGCGGCAACAGGAAGCTGCGCGGCTTCACGCCCTCGCTGAGGTCGAACACCACGCGCAAGTCGGTCTTGTCGAGCACGCCGGTGCGCAGGCCGCGCACGGGGCCGGTGCCGTCGACAGTGCGGAAACCCTTGCCCAGCGCGCTGGCCTTGATGTCCAGCACCACCCGATGCGGATCGCCGAGCGAGAACACCTTGTAGTCCAGCGGGCCGGAGACCTCGAACACCGCCCGCGTGTATTCCGCGCCGTTGGACACGCGCAAGGCGCTGATTTCCGCAGCCAGGGCGGCCTGCGACGCGGCAAGCGCGAAGGCCAGCACGCAACCGGCGCGCGCCGACAACGAAGCCAATGCGGGTCGAATAGCTGACATGGGGTGAATTGAACGCCATGAAAAAACAGAAATCAAGCGATTTATCCTTGAAAATCCGCCGTATGCACAACTTTTCTCGAATCAGGCGCAAGAACCGGGCCGCATCGCCGCCGGCGCACTAGAATGGCCGCATGAGCGCTTTGCCTCTTTCCACCGCGCTGTACGGCACAGATGCCGTGCGCCGGATCGACGCCGCCGCCATCCGTGGCGGCGTCGCCGGCTACACGCTGATGACGCGCGCCGCGCAGGCCAGCTTCGCCCTGCTGCGCGACACCTGGCCGGACGCGAGGCGGATCACCGTGGTCTGTGGCCTTGGCAACAACGGCGGCGATGGCTGCGTGCTGGCGCGGCTGGCGCAAGAGGCCGCGCTTGGCGTGCAATTGGTCGCCCTGCCCGGCGAGCCGCCGGCCGGCAGCGATGCGGCGCAGGCGCGCGCCGACTGGCTGGCCAGCGGCGACACAATCATCGAAACCGACAGCGCACGGCTTCCGCCCGGCGACGTGGTGGTCGATGCGCTGTTCGGGATCGGCTTGTCGCGCGCACCGCAGGGCGCGGCGGCGGCGCTGATCGAGGCAATCAATGCGCAGGGCGCGCCGGTGCTGGCGCTGGACGTTCCCAGCGGCGTCGATGCCGACAGCGGCCACGTGCCCAGCGCGGCGGTCAACGCGACGGTCACGATCAGTTTCATCGCCCACAAGCGTGGCCTGCACAGCGGCGCGGCGCTGGATCATGTCGGCCGGCTGGAACTGGCCGACCTCGACGTCGACGCCACTGCCTTCGCCGGCATCGACCCGGCCGCCTCGTTGGTCCATGCCGAGGCGCTGGCGCTGCTGCCGGGCCGTCGCGCCAATGCGCACAAGGGCAGCCACGGCCATGTGCTGGCCATCGGCGGCGATCACGGCGGCGGCGGAGCGATCCGCTTGTGCGCGGAAGCGGCGCTGCGCACGGGTGCCGGGCTGGTCAGCGTGTTCACCCGCGCCGACCACGTCGCGCCGCTGCTCGGCGGGCGGCCGGAGTGCATGGTCCACGCCTGCGAGGGCGAGATACCGGAAGCCGCCGCCCGCGCCAGCGTGCTGGCCATCGGCCCCGGCCTTGGTCAGGGCGACTGGGGCCGCGCGCTGTTCGAGCGCTTCATCGACGATCCGCGCCCGCTGGTGCTCGACGCCGACGCGCTGAACCTCCTCGCCCGATCACCACGCCTGCTGCACGCCCGACGCATCCTCACTCCGCATCCGGGCGAGGCCGCGCGCCTGCTCGATGTCGACATCGCCACGATCCAGCGTGATCGCTGCGCCAGTGCCGCGGAACTGGCGACCCGCTACGCTGCCACCATCGTGCTCAAGGGTGCCGGCAGCGTAATTGCCGCGCCCGGCATCCGCCCGATCATCATCGGTGCCGGCAACCCCGGCATGGCCAGCGGCGGCATGGGCGACGTGCTGACCGGCGTCATCGCCGGCCTGTCGGCACAGGGCCTGGGCGACTTCGATGCCGCCTGGCTGGGCGCGCTGCTGCATGCCGTGGCCGGTGATCGCGCGGCGGCCGCCGGCGGCCAGCGCGGACTGCTGGCCAGCGACCTGTTTCCGTACCTGCGCGGCGACGCCGATGACTGATCACCGCCGCATCGAACTGCCCGATCCGGCCGCCACCGACGCGCTGGGCGCGGCGCTGGCCGCCGCGCTGCCGGCCGGCCGCCTGGTCGTCCATCTGCTGGGCGACCTCGGTGCCGGCAAGAGCAGCCTCGCCCGCGCCCTGTTGCGCGCGCTGGGTGCGCAAGGCGCGCTGCGCAGCCCGACCTACACCCTGGTCGAGCGCCACCGCCTGCGCGAGGGCGAGGCCGCCCACCTCGATCTGTACCGCATCACCGATCCGGAAGAGCTCGATTATCTGGCGCTGGACGAGTTGGCCGACGCCGTCCGCCTGTGGCTGGTGGAATGGCCACAGCGCGGCGGCGAGCGCCTGCCGCCGGCCGATCTGCGCATCGTGCTCAGCCTTGCCGGCGACGGTCGCGAGGCCGGGTTGAGCGCGCCCAGCGCCGCCGGCCGAACCTGGCTGGATGCCCTGTCCGAACCGTCAACGGACGCCGCGCCGGGCGCGCATTAGCCGCCCATACAGGCCAAACGGCCCATGCCGGGCCGGTGGCCGGTAGAATGGGGCTTTCCGGTCACCCCCTTTGACATGACCCCTCTGATTTTCGTAACCGGCGGCGTGGTGTCCTCGCTCGGCAAGGGCCTTGCCGCCGCGTCGCTGGCTTCCGTCCTCGAAGCGCGCGGCCTGCGCGTGACGATGATGAAGCTCGATCCCTACATCAACGTCGATCCGGGCACCATGAGCCCGTTCCAGCACGGCGAGGTGTACGTCACCGAAGACGGTGCCGAAACCGACCTCGACCTCGGCCACTACGAGCGCTTCGTGCGCGTGCGGCTGACCCGCAAGAACTCGATCACCGCCGGGCGCATCTACGAGAACGTGATCCGCCGCGAGCGTCGTGGCGACTATCTCGGCGCCACCGTGCAGGTGATCCCGCACATCACCGACGAGATCAAGCGCTGCATCGACGAGGCCACCCACGGCTTCGACGTGGCGCTGGTGGAAATCGGCGGCACCGTGGGCGACATCGAATCGCTGCCGTTCCTGGAGGCGATCCGCCAGTTGCGCAGCGAGCGCGGCCCGGACAAGGCGCTGTTCATGCACCTGACCCTGGTGCCGTGGATCGCCGCCGCCGGCGAGCTGAAAACCAAGCCGACCCAGCATTCGGTGAAGGAACTGCGCTCCATCGGCATCCAGCCGGACATCCTGCTGTGCCGCAGCGAGCGCCCGCTGCCGGAATCCGAGCGGCGCAAGATCGCCCTGTTCACCAATGTCTGCGAACAGGCGGTGATCTCGGTCGTCGATCTCGACAACATCTACAAGATCCCTCTGCACCTGCACGCGCAGGGGCTGGACCAGATCGTGCTCGACCGCCTGCGCCTGGCCGCCCGGCCGACCGCCGACCTGTCCGACTGGCAGGCGGTGATCGATGCCATGGACCATCCCATCGACGAGGTGGAAATCGCCATCGTCGGCAAGTACGTCGACCATGCCGACGCCTACAAATCGCTGTCCGAGGCGCTGCGCCACGGTGGCCTGCGGCAGCGCACGCGGGTGCGTCTGCGCTGGCTGGAATCCGAGCAACTGGAAACCGACGGCATCGACCTGCTGGAAGGCGTCGACGCCGTCCTGGTGCCCGGCGGTTTCGGTGATCGCGGCTTCGAGGGCAAGGTGATGGCCAGCCGCCACGCCCGCGAGCGGCGCATCCCGTATTTCGGCATCTGCTACGGCATGCAGGCAGCGGTGGTCGATTTCGCCCGCCACGTCGCCGGGCTGGAAAACGCCAACAGCACCGAGAACGACCCGCACAGCGCGCATCCGGTGATCGGCCTGGTCACCGAGTGGCGCACCTCCAGCGGCGACATCGAGCGTCGCGGCAAGGACTCCGACCTCGGCGGCAGCATGCGCCTGGGCGCGCAGGAGTGCCGCCTCAAGCCCGGCACCCTGGCCCGCGAGCTGTACGGCCGCGACGTGGTCGCCGAGCGCCATCGCCACCGCTACGAGTTCAACAACCGCTACCGCACGCAACTGGAGGACGCCGGCCTGGTCATCTCCGGCAAGTCGATCGACGACCTGCTGGTGGAAATGGTCGAACTGCCGCGCGAGGTGCATCCCTGGTTCCTCGCCTGCCAGGCGCATCCGGAGTTCCTCTCCACGCCGCGCGACGGGCACCCGCTGTTCGTCGGCTTCGTGCGCGCCGCGCGCGAGCACAAGGCCGGCGGACGACTGCTGAAGGAGGCTGCGGCGCGATGAACCTGTGCGGATTCGAGGTCGGCCTGGATCGACCGTTGTTCCTGATCGCCGGTCCCTGCGTGATCGAGTCGCTGCAACTGCAACTGGACACCGCCGGCACGCTGAAGGAAATCACCCAACGGCTGGGCATTCCGTTCATCTTCAAGTCCAGCTTCGACAAGGCCAACCGCACCTCGGGCACCAGCTTTCGCGGTCCGGGCCTGGAGGAAGGTCTGAAGGTGCTGGACGCGGTGAAACGGCAGATCGGCGTGCCGGTTTTGACCGACGTGCACGAATACACGCCGATGGACGAAGTGGCCTCGGTGGTGGACGTGTTGCAGACCCCGGCCTTCCTGTGTCGGCAGACCGACTTCATCCAGCGCGCCGCCGCCGCCGGCCGCCCGGTCAACATCAAGAAGGGCCAGTTCCTCAGCCCGTGGGAGATGAAGCACGTCGCCGCCAAGGCCAAGGCCGTCGGCAACGAGGCGATCATGGTCTGCGAGCGCGGTGCCAGCTTCGGCTACAACAACCTGGTCAGCGACATGCGCAGCCTCGCGGTGATGCGCGATACCGGCTGCCCGGTGGTGTTCGACGCCACCCACTCGGTGCAATTGCCCGGCGGGGCCGACGGCAAGTCCGGCGGCCAGCGCGAATTCGTCCCGGTGCTGTCGCGCGCGGCGGTCGCCGCCGGCGTCGCCGGGCTGTTCATGGAAACCCATCCCGACCCGGACAAGGCGCTGTCCGACGGCCCCAATGCCTGGCCGCTGCCGAAAATGGCCGCGCTGCTGGAAACCCTGGTCGGGCTGGACCGGCTGGTGAAGCAGGCCGGCTTCCTCGAAACCTCCCCTTCCTGACGAGCGACGATCCACGCCCCATGACCACGATCAAGACCCTGCACGCCCGCGAAATCCTCGACTCCCGGGGCAACCCGACCCTCGAAGCCGAAGTGACCCTGGCCGATGGCAGCTTCGGCCGCGCGGCGGTGCCCTCCGGGGCCTCCACCGGCGCGCGCGAAGCGATCGAACTGCGCGATGGCGACCGCACGCGCTATCTCGGCAAGGGCGTGCGCCAGGCCGTCGCCAACGTCAACGGACCCATCGCCACCGCGCTGGCCGGCATCGACGCCACCGACCAGCAGAGCCTCGACGCGCGCCTGATCGAACTCGACGGCACCGACGCCAAGTCGCGCCTCGGCGCCAACGCCCTGCTCGGCGTGTCGATGGCCGCCGCCCACGCCGCCGCCGCTTCGCGTCGGCTGCCGCTGTGGGCCTACCTGGCGCAGCTCGGCAGCCATCGCGACGCCGCCAGCGTGCTGCCGGTACCGATGATGAACATCATCAACGGCGGTGCCCATGCCGACAACAACGTCGACATGCAGGAGTTCATGATCCTGCCGGTCGGCTTCGATTCCTTCTCCGAGGCGTTGCGCGCCGGGGCCGAGATCTTCCATGCGCTGCGCAGCGTGCTGAAGGGCCAGGGCCTGTCCACGGCGGTCGGCGACGAGGGCGGTTTCGCGCCCGATCTGAAATCCAACGAGGAGGCCATCGACACCATCCTCGAAGCGATCAACAAGGCCGGCTATCACGCCGGCGAGGACGTGCTGCTGGGCCTGGACGTGGCCAGTTCGGAGTTCTACGACAACGGCAAGTACGCACTGGTCGGCGAAGGCAAGCGGCTTTCTTCGGAACAGTTCGTCGACTTCCTCGCCGACTGGACCCGCCGCTACCCGATCATCAGCATCGAGGACGGCCTGGCGGAAAACGACTGGGACGGCTGGAAGCTGCTCAGCGAGGCCCTCGGCCAGCGCGTGCAACTGGTCGGCGACGACCTGTTCGTGACCAACCCGAAAATCTTCCGCGAAGGCATTGACAAGGGCATCGGCAACGCCATCCTGATCAAGGTCAACCAGATCGGCACGCTCAGCGAAACGCTGGAAGCCATCGCCATGGCCGACGCCAACGGCTACGCGGCGGTGGTCTCGCACCGCTCCGGCGAAACCGAGGACACCACCATCGCCGACATCGCCGTCGCCACCACGGCGACGCAGATCAAGACCGGCTCGCTGTGCCGCAGCGACCGCGTCGCCAAGTACAACCAGTTGCTGCGCATCGAGCAGGCGCTGGGGGCGAAGGCGCGTTACGCCGGCCGCGAGGCGTTCGTCTCGCTGCGCGGCCGCTGACCGGCGAGGCTGTGTGCCGCGCCTGCTTGCCCTGGCCCTGCTGGCGGCGCTGATCGCGCTGCAGGCCAAGCTGTGGTTCGGTGCCGGCGGACATGGCGAGGTCGAGGCGTTGAAGACCGCAGTGGCCAGGCAGGAAGCCGAGAACGCGGCGCTGCGGCAACGCAATGCCGCGCTGGCGGCGGAAGTGGAAGACCTCAAGTCCGGCCGCTCCGCCATCGAGGAGCGCGCACGCAGCGAACTGGGCATGATCCGCCCCGGCGAAACCTACTACCGCATCATCGACGAACCCGCCGCCGGCGCGCCGCCGCGATGAGCACCGCGCCGACGCACTGGGTGGTGGTGCCGGCCGCCGGCCACGGCGCACGCTTCGGTGGCGAGCTGCCCAAGCAGTACGCGCCGCTGCTCGGCAAGCCGGTGTTGCTGCGCACGCTGGAGCGGCTGGCACGGCATCCGCGGATCGCCGGCATCATGGTCGCCCGCGCCGCCGACGATCCGCACTATCCGCGCTGCGAGGCGCTGCATGGCAAGCCAGTGCTCGACTGCGCCGGCGGCGCGCAGCGCGCCGACTCGGTGCTGGCCGGCCTGCGCGCCCTGCCGGAATCGGTACGCGAGCGCGACTGGGTGCTGGTCCACGACGCCGCCCGTCCCTGCTTGCGCCACGACGACCTCGACCGCCTGCTCGACCACGGTTGCGCGCACGCCGTCGGCGCCCTGCTCGGCGCACCGCTGCGCGACACCCTGAAGGAAGCCGAGCCGAGCGGCGAGATCGCCCGCAGCATGCCGCGCGAGCGGCTCTGGCGCGCCTTCACCCCGCAACTATTCCGTCGCGCCACGCTCAGCCGCGCGCTGGAGGCCGCCCTCGCCGCCGGCGCGGCGGTCACCGACGAGGCGATGGCGATCGAACGCCTAGGCCTGTCGCCGCTGCTGGTCGAAGGTGCCGAGGACAACCTCAAGATCACCACCCGCGCCGACCTCGCGCTGGCGGAATTCATCTTCACCAAATTGGACGCCTGACTCGCATGCGCATCGGAATCGGCTACGACGTTCACGCCTTCGGCCCCGGCGACCATGTCGTCCTCGGCGGCCGCAGGATCGACCACGAGGCCGGCCTCATCGCCCACTCCGATGGCGACGTGCTGATCCACGCGCTCTGCGACGCCCTGCTCGGCGCGCTGGCGCTGGGCGACATCGGCCGCTACTTCCCGCCGCACGATCCGCAATGGCACAAGGCCGACAGCCGGCTGATGCTGCGCGCGGTGCAGGCGATGCTGGTCGAACGCGGCTGGCGGGTCGGCAATGTCGATGCCGTGGTGATCTGCGAGCGCCCGAAGCTGGCCCCGCACATCGATGCCATCCGCGCCCAGCTCGCCGACGACCTGCGCATCGGTGTCGATGCGGTCGGCGTCAAGGCCACCACCAGCGAGAAGCTAGGCTTCACCGGGCGCGGCGAAGGCATCGCCGCGCAGGCCGTCGCCCTGATCCTGCCGCGTACCTGATCGATGACCACGCACGCCCTGCCGCGCGCCTTCGCGCCCGCGCCGCTGCACGCCCGCTTCCGCGCCCGGCCGGAGGATTTCGAAGTCGACGAGACACTCGGCTTCGACCCGGACGGCCACGGCGAACACCTGTTCCTGCGCGTGCGCAAACGCGGTGCCAACACCGCCTGGGTGGCAGCGCAACTGGCGCGCTGGGCCGGCATCGACGAGCGCGGGGTCGGCTATGCCGGCCTCAAGGACCGCCACGCCGTCACCACGCAGACCTTCTCCCTGCACCTGCCCGGCCGCGAGGCACCGGCGGCGTGGCCACAAAGCGATGAGTTAGACATCCTCGAAGCCAGCCGACATGGCCGCAAACTGCCGCGCGGCGCATTGCGCGGCAACCGTTTCCGCATCGTGCTGCGCGAGGTGCGCGGCGAACGCGAGGCCATCGAGGCGCAGCTCGGCCGCATCCGCGAGCACGGCTTCCCCAACTATTTCGGCGAACAACGCTTCGGCCATGCCGGCGGCAACCTCGACGCCGCCCGCCGGCTGTTCGCCGGCCGTCGCATGGATCGCAACAAGCGCGCCATCGCCCTGTCCGCCGCGCGCGCAGAACTGTTCAACAGCGTGCTCGCCGTCCGCATCGGCGAAAACTGCTGGAACCGTGGCCTCGACGGCGAAGTGTGGATGCTCGACGGCAGCCGCAGCGTGTTTGGCCCGCAAACCCTCGACGCCGAACTGACCGAGCGCCTGCAACGCGGCGACATCCATCCCAGCGGCCCGCTGTGGGGACGCGGCACCCTGCGCAGCGAGGCCGCCGCACAGGCACTGGAAACCCGCGCCCTGGCCGGCTTCGAAGACATCCAGCGCGGCCTGGAAAGCGCCGGCCTCAACCAGGAACGCCGCGCCCTGCGGGTGATCCCCACCGATATGGACTGGCGATGGCCGCAGCCGGAAACGCTGGAACTGGACTTCTTCCTGCCCGCCGGCAGCTACGCCACCGCCTTGCTGCGTGAACTGGGTGAGGTGGAGGAAGCTGACTGAACTGTAATGGGTTGGGTTTTTGCGGGGTGATGTCAAACCCCGGACGTACCGGAGCCCCTGCAATCCGAGCATTATCGGCGGGTCTGGAAGAGCTTGAATCCTGCTTCGCTCGCCTGATTTGATGTTGTCGCCGGGTTTCGTCCGCCTCGGCGGCGGCCGAGTCGCTTTTCTTTGTTTCGCCAAAGAAAAGTGACCAAAAGAAAGGCGACCCCGGCACCGCGCTGTCGTCTTCGACAAGCGTCAAGGCCGGCATCCATCCCTGGAACGCCTACCTGCCCGCACATCCTTGTGCGGGCGTTCGCCGGGATGTTCCGCCTGATGGCGAAACATCAAGTCCCGGCTCACCCCTGCGTTGCTCGGCAACCGGCGGCCGGCGCGTTCGAGCGCATAGCTCGACGTAGACGCGCAGCGGCCGAGTTCGCGCATCCATGCGCTCGAACATTCGCGCCTTTCCCCGCCGCTTGCCTGCGCTACTCGGCGCGGTGCAGGGGGAGTTGAACGTCAAGAGCCGCAGCCAAAGCCGGTGGGCCACAGGCTGTCGCGCTTCTGAAGTGCCTTTCAATCCTCCTCATCCGTTCGCGCCGAGGTATCGAAGCGTATGCCTGGACGCTTCAATACACCGCAGGTCTGCCCTCACATTGTCAAAAAAGGGACGGTGCAAACAGGCACCCGCTTCGATACCTCAGCGCGAACGGGTGAGCAAGTTTCACCGCAACCGCTTCAGCAACACCAACACCGCGCCGCCACCACCCTGCGCCTGGGGCGCGGTGGTGCAGGCGAGTACGTCGGCGCGATGCGACAGGGCAGTGGCGACGCGTGATTTCAGCACCGGTTCGCCGGACTTGGAATGCAGGCCCTTGCCGTGGATCACCCGCACGCACAGGCGGCCGTGCTGGCGGCAGTCGTTGAGGAAGGCATGCAGCAGCCTTTCCGCGCTCGGTGCGTCGAGGTGATGCAGGTCGAGTTCGTCCTGCACCGCGAACTGGCCGCGGCGCAGGCGTCGCCAGGTGCGCTCGGAGACGCCGTTGGCGCGGAAGGCGAGGCTTTCGTCGCGCACGGTGGCGGCGTCGAACGGGCGCTCGCGGGAATCGCGCAGCGCCTCGCGCTCGTCCGCTTCGCGCTGGCGCGGACGCGGCGGCGGCGGTTTGCAGCGCGGCGGTGGCGGCGCCGGGTCCAGCCGGCGTACCTCGCCGATGGCCTCGCGAAACAGGGCGGCGTCATCGTCGGCGGACGGCGGCGGCGGGTCGTCGTGTCGGCCTTGCATGGACGCAGTGTACGGCGCGCGGCCGGCAGGGCGACCGGTCATGGCAAAATAGGCCGTTGTTCCCTGCCAGTCACGACACCGACCATGCGAGTACTTGTCAGCAACGACGATGGCGTCGACGCACCGGGCATCCACGCCCTGGCCGAGGCGCTGCGCCATGCCGGCCATGCGGTGACCGTGGTTGCGCCCGACCGCGACCGCTCCGGGGCCAGCAACTCGCTGACCCTGGACGCGCCGATCCGGGCCAGGGAAATCGCCCCGGACGTGTGGAGCGTCGCCGGCACGCCGACCGACTGCGTGCATCTGGGGCTGACCGGCCTGCTCGACAGCGAGCCGGACATCGTCGTCTCCGGCATCAACAATTTCGCCAATCTCGGCGATGACGTGATCTATTCCGGCACGGTGGCGGCGGCGATGGAGGGGCGCTTCCTCGGCCTGCCGGCGCTGGCGATGTCGCTGGCCACCGGCGATCACGTCGGCCGCCATTTCGACAGCGCGGCGCGGGCGGCGGTGGAGATCATGGCGCGGCTGGTGGTCGATCCCTTGCCGGCCAACACCATCCTCAACGTCAACGTGCCGGATCGGCCGTGGAGCGAGATCCGCGGCTTCGAGACCAGCCGCCTCGGCAACCGCCATCGCTCCGAGCATTGCGTGCGGCAAACCGATCCGCGCGGCCGCGTCGTCTACTGGGTCGGCCCGGCCGGACCCGAGCAGGACGCCGGCCCCGGCACCGATTTCCACGCCGTGCGTACCGGCCACATTTCGATCACGCCGATCCACATCGACCTGACCCGCTACCAGGCGCTGGACAAGGTCGCCAGTTGGGTCGACGGCCTCAGCGCGGCGATCACGGAGCGCGCATGATGGCGTTGTCGCGACTGGGACCGGAAGCACGCGGGCTGGGCATGACCTCGCAGCGGGCGCGCGACCGGCTGGTCGACCTGTTGCGCACCGGCGGCCTGGTCAATGGCGTCGAGCGCGAGCCGATCCGCGATCCGCGCGTGCTGCAGGCCATCGCCCGCGTGCCGCGCCACCTGTTCATCGACGAGGCGCTGGCCAGCCGCGCCTACGAGGATTCCGCCCTGCCGATCGGTCGCGGCCAGACCATCTCGCAGCCCTGGGTGGTGGCGCGGATGACCGAGGCGCTGCTCGAACACGGCGCGCCACGCAGCGTGCTGGAGATCGGCACCGGCTCCGGCTACCAGGCCGCCGTGCTGTCCTGCCTCGTGGAGACCGTCTACACCGTCGAGCGCATCGACGAGTTGCTGCGCGCAGCGCGGCGGCGCTTCCTGCGCATGGGCCTGGGCAACATCCGCTGCCGTTTCGACGATGGCGGCGACGGCTGGCCGGACCGCGCGCCGTTCGACGCCATCCTGGTCACCGCCGGCAGTGCCACGCTGTCGCCGCAGTTGTGCGACCAGTTGGCCGTCGGCGGCACCCTGGTCGCGCCGGTCGGCGGCAGCGGCGGACAGCAACTGCTGCGCCTGCGGCGCAACGAAAACGGTTTCGTCGAGGACCGGCTCGGATCGGTGATCTTCGTGCCCCTGCTCGGCGGCACGGCGTGAACGCAGCATCGGCCAGGCTGCTGCTGCGCGCCGCGACGCTGGCCGCGCTGGCCCTGCTGGTCGCCTGCGCACCCAGTCGCAGCGTGCGCGTGGAGCCGGTCGATGCACCCGGTCGGAGCACCGGCCAGCGCCCGGCACCGCAGCCGATCCCGCGTGCCGGCGAGTACGTCGTCGCGCGTGGCGACACGCTGTACGGCATCGCCTTCCGCCACGGTCTGGACTACCGCGAGGTGGCGCGCCGCAACGGCATCGCGCCGCCGTACACCATCTATCCGGGGCAGACCCTGAATCTCGGTGCGACCTCGGCCCGCGCGCCGGCACGGACCAGCCGACCCGCCGCCGGCAGCGGTCGCGGCGTGATCGCCTCGACGGCAAAACCGGCCCCGCCGCCCGCTGCACCGGCAACCAACACCGCCACGCCTGCGCCGCCCAGCAGCAAACCCGCCGCGACGACCGCCACGCCGCCAGCGACTCCGCCGCCGGCAACAACGCCGACAGCAACGCCCGCAGCGACCCCGCCGCCGGCCGCCCTGCCCGCCGGCCCGGTGCGCTGGCGCTGGCCGACCAGCGGTCAACTGGTCAGCCGCTTCGGTGCCGGCGATCCCACCCGCCAGGGCATCGGCATCGCCGGCAGCAACGGCCAGGCGGTGCTGGCGGCGGGCGATGGCGTGGTGGTGTATTCCGGCTCCGGTCTGATCGGCTACGGCGAACTGGTGATCGTCAAGCACTCCGACGAATGGCTGTCCGCCTACGGCCACAACCGCAAGCGGCTGGTCAATGAAGGCCAGACGGTGAAGGCCGGCCAGCAGATCGCCGAGATGGGCCGCAGCGGTGCCAGCCGCGACATGCTGCACTTCGAGATCCGCCGCAACGGCAAGCCGGTCGATCCGCTGGCCCACCTGCCGGCGCGCTGAGATGAATCCGTGAACTATCGCCACGCCTTCCACGCCGGCAACCACGCCGACGTGCTCAAGCACACCGTGCTGCTGGCCCTGGTCGATGCCTTGCAGCGCAAGGACGGTGCCTGCTTCTTCCTCGACAGCCACGCCGGCCCCGGTCGCTACGCGCTGGACGATGCCCGCGCGGCGCGCACCGGCGAGGCGCGCGAGGGCGTCGCCCGGCTGTCGCGCGAGGACGGCCTGGAAGCACCCGCCCTGCGCCGCTACCTGGAGGCGATCCGTCGCCACAACCCCGATGGCGGGCTGCACGTCTACCCCGGCTCGCCACGGCTGCTGGCCGACGCCCTGCGCGCCCAGGACCGCCTGGCCTGCTGCGAACTGCATCCCGAGGAAGCGGCTTCGCTGCGGCAACTGCTGCGCGGCGATCCGCGCATCGGCGTCCACCAGCGCGACGGCTACGAGGCGCTCAGTGCGCTGCTGCCGCCGCAGGAAAAACGCGGACTGGCGCTGATCGACCCGCCCTACGAAGCCCAGTTCGACGAGTACGACCGCATCTTCCCGGCCCTGCGTAACGCCCTGTCGCGCTGGCCCAAGGCGGTCTACGCGCTGTGGTATCCGATCAAACAGGGGCGCGCCCTGCATCCGATGCTGCGCCGCGCCGCCACCTTGCCGGTGGAACGCCTGCTGCGGGTCGAACTGCTGGTGCGCGCCGACGACTCGCCGCTGCGCATGAACGGCAGCGGCCTGCTGATCCTCAACCCGCCGTGGCAGATCGAACAGGCCCTGCAACCCGTCCTGCCGATTCTCCGCGACCGCCTCGGCGAGGCCGGCGCGACCTGCCGCCTGGACTGGCTGCGCGGCGGCTGACCCTTTCCGGAAGTCCGATGACCACAAACCCCATCGCCCGTCTCGTCCCGCTGCTGCTGACGCTGGCCGCCAGCCTCGCCGTCGCGCCCTGCACGGCAGACGACGCCGCGCCGATCTTCGCCGTGGTTTCCGCCGCCACCCTGCAATCCAGCCCGCTGCGCGACCTGCCCGCGCAGCCGCGCCAGGACAGCCTCGGCACGCCGTTGCGGCTGATCGAAATCGACCTCGACCAGCGCGACCTGCTGACCCGCCACGTCCACGAGCAGGAAGGCCGCTGCGGTGGCTATTTCGCCTTCGACAGCCGCGCGGCGGCGGAAGCCTTCCTCGCCGGCGAACGCAGCCTGCAGGCGCTGCTGCGGCCGGATGCGATCAGCTACGTGATCGACAATTCCGACACCATCCTGCCGTGGCTGCCGCAGGTCGAGGCCGACAACCTGTACGCCACGATGGCGCATCTGTCGAGCTACCAGAACCGCTACTACGACAGCCCGCACGGCCTCGCGGCGGCAGAGTGGATCCGCGACCAGTGGGCGGCGCTCGGCCAGGGCCGCGCCGATGTCGGCACCGAACTGTTCACCGGCTGCACCACCTGCTCCACCCAGCCCACGGTGGTCCTCACCGTGACCGGCAACGAACTGGCCGACGAAGTGGTCGTGGTCGGTGCCCACCTGGACTCGATCCGCAGCGGTGCCGGGAGCAACACCCAGCAGTTCGCGCCCGGTGCCGATGACGACGCCTCCGGCATCGCCGTCATCACCGAAACCCTGCGCATCGCGCTGGACAATGGCTGGCGGCCGCAGCGGACGATCAAGTTCATGGGCTACGCCGCCGAGGAAGTCGGCCTGCGCGGCTCCAATGCCATCGCCGCCCGCTTCGCCGCCGATGGCGTCAACGTGGTCGGCGTGCTGCAACTGGACATGACCAACTACCGCAACGGCGTGCCCTTCCACCTGCATTTCATCAGCGACTACGTCAACGCACCGCTGCTGGCGTTCGCCAAATCCCTGTTCGACGCCTATCTCGCCCCGCTCGGCCTGGTCCGCCGCGACCTCGCCTGCGGCTACGCCTGCTCCGACCATGCCTCATGGACCAGCAACGGCTTCCCCTCGGTGATGGCCAGCGAGCCCGGCGACGTCAACTACCGCTTCTTCCCCGGCCTGCACACCGCCAACGACACCCTGGCCACCGTCGGCGACAACGCCAACGCCAGCGTGCCCTTCGTGCAGTTCGCCCTCGCCTTCATCGGCGAAATGGCCAAGACATCCAGCGGCGACCCGACGCGCATCCACCACAACGGTTTCGAGGCGGCACCCTAGCACGACGCGCGTCGTGATCGCGGCGCGCGCGGGTGCGCACCGCCTGTGCGCATCCCGGATCTGAACGCGCCGCGATGGAATTGGAGCCGCTGCTCGGCCCGGCGCTGCCACGCTGCGGCCATGTTGCCGTATCGTGCGCCCGATCCGCCCTGCCGACATGGACCGATGCCAGCGATCCCCAGTCGTCGCGCCCTAGGCCCGCCGTGGAGCGAGGAAGTCATCCTCGCCGATGGCCGCGCACTGCACATCCGACCGATCCGCGCCGACGATGCCGAGCCGCTGCGGCACGGCTTCTCGCTGCTGGAGCCGGAGGAAATCCGCCTGCGCTTCATGCACCCGATGCGCGAGCTGACGCCGGAGCTGGCGCGCCGACTGAGCGCCATCGACGCACGCAGCGACTTCGCCCTGATCGCCTGCGAACCGTCCACCCACGCCCAACCGTCGCCGCCCATCGTCGCCGTGGTCCGCGCCTCGATCCAGGCCGACCGCCGCCGCGCCGAGTACGCCATCATCGTCGCCCATCCGTTTGCCGGCCTCGGCCTGGGTCGCCACCTGATGCGCCGGGTGATCCGCTGGGCGCAGTACCGCCGCCTGGACGAAATCTTCGGCGATGTGCTGGACGAGAACACCGCCATGCTGGCGCTGGCCGATTCGCTGGGTTTCCGTCGCGACCGGGCACCCGGCGAGCCCGGCGTGATCCGCGTCCGGCTGCCACTGAAGCGCGCTTCGACGACGCGGTAGGGAAGGCGGGCAGGTACACTGCGCGCCCTCGTTTTGCCGTTTTCCCGTTTCGTGACCATCGATTACCTGATCGCCCCGCCCCTGCCGCGCACCGGCCAGCAACGCGCGCTGTGGCAGGCACCGCACAGTTCCAGCGCGCTGTCGCTGGCCATCGCCCAGGCCGCGCAGCGGCATGACGGGCTGCTCGTCGCGGTCACCCGCGACACCCACGGCGCGCAGGCGCTGGAGGCGGAACTGGGGCTGTTCGCGCCGGACCTGCCGACACTGCATTTCCCCGACTGGGAAACCCTGCCCTACGACCAGTTCAGCCCGCATCCGGACATCGTCTCCCAGCGCATCGCAACGCTGTATCGACTGCCCGGTGCGCGCCGCGGCGTGCTGGTGGTGCCGGTGGCGACACTGATGCAGCGGGTCGCCCCGCCGGCCTTCGTCGGCGGCAACGCGCTGATGGTGGAAAACGGCCAGAAGCTCGACCTCGACCGCGAGAAGGCGCGGCTGGAAGCGGCCGGTTACCGCAACGTGCCGCAGGTGCTCGATCCGGGCGACTTCGCCGTGCGCGGTGCCCTGCTCGACATCTTTCCGATGGGCAGCGCCGAGCCCTACCGCATCGAACTGTTCGACGACGAGGTCGAGTCGATCCGCAGCTTCGACCCGGAAACCCAGCGCTCGCAGCATCCGGTCCCTGCCGTGCGCCTGTTGCCCGGCCGCGAGTTCCCACTCGACGCCGCCGCCAGCCGCCGCGTGCGCGATCTGCTGCGCGAACGCTTTCCCATCGACACCCGGCGCTGCCCGCTGTACCAGGACCTGAAGGAAGGCGGCGCGCCGGCCGGCATCGAGTACTACCTGCCGCTGTTCTTCGAGGGCGAGGACCAGCCCGGCGCGGCGACCCTGTTCGATTATTTCGGCGCGGACGCGCTGTGCCTGCTCGGCGATGGCGTGTACGAGGCCGCCGAGCGCTTCTGGGCGCAGACCGGCGAGCGCCACGAACAGCGTCGCCACGACATCGAACGGCCGACCCTGTCGCCGGAAGAACTGTTCCTGCCGCCGCAGGCGCTGCGCGAACAGCTCAACCAGCGCCCGCGCGTGGAAGTGCTCGGCTCGGCACATCCGCGCCACGGCGAGGCGCAGGCGCTGGGCGATCTTCCGGCCCCGAGTCTGCCGTTGATGCAGAAGGACGAGGCCAGCGGCACGGCGCTGCGCGGCTTCCTCGACAGTTATCCCGGCCGCGTGCTGATCGCCGCCGATTCGCCCGGCCGCCGCGAGGCGCTGATCGACCTGCTCGACGGCGTCGGCCTGCGCCCGCCGGTGGTCGCCGACTGGCCTGCCTTCGTCGCCGCCGATCCGCCGCCGCGCTACGCCATCGCCGTGGCCGCGCTGGACGATGGCTTCGCCCTGGCCGCGCCGCCGCTGTGCGTGCTGACCGAGCGCCAACTGTTTCCCGAGCGCGCCACCCAGCCGCGTCGCCGCCGCCGCGCCGGACGCGAGCCCGAAGCGATCATCCGCGACCTCAGCGAGCTCAGCGAAGGCGCGCCGATCGTCCACGAGGACCACGGCGTCGGCCGCTATCTGGGCCTGGAAACGCTGGAGGTCGGCGCATCGCCGGCGGAGTTCCTGTGCATCGGCTACGCCAGGGGCGACAAGCTGTACGTGCCGGTGGCGCAGTTGCACCTGGTCAGCCGCTACGCCGGTGCCTCGGCGGAAACCGCACCGCTGCACTCGCTGGGCGGCGAACAGTGGGAGAAGGCGAAGAAGAAGGCCGCCGAAAAGGTCCGCGACGTGGCCGCCGAACTGCTGGAAATACAGGCCCGGCGACAGGCCCGCGCCGGGCTGGCGCTGGTGCCGGACCGGGCGATGTACGAGCAGTTCGCGGCGCAGTTTCCGTTCGAGGAAACCCCGGACCAGCTCGCCGCCATCGAGGCCGTGCTGGCCGACATGGCGTCGAGCATGCCGATGGATCGCGTGATCTGCGGCGACGTCGGCTTCGGCAAGACCGAGGTCGCCGTGCGCGCCGCCTTCGCCGCCGCCATCGCCGGCAGGCAGGTCGGCGTGCTGGTGCCGACCACCCTGCTGGCCGAACAGCACTATCGCAACATCCGCGACCGCTTCGCCGACTGGCCGCTGCGCGTGGAAGTGCTGTCGCGCTTCAAGACGGCGAAGGAAATCAAGGCGGCGCTGGACAGCCTCGCCGAAGGCCGCATCGACGTCATCGTCGGCACCCACCGGCTGTTGCAGAAGGACGTGCGCTTCAAGGATCTCGGCCTGGTCGTGGTCGACGAAGAACAGCGCTTCGGCGTGCGCCAGAAGGAGGCGCTCAAGGCGCTGCGTGCCGAAGTGCATCTGCTGACCCTGACCGCCACGCCGATCCCGCGCACGCTGAACATGGCGATGAGCGGCCTGCGCGACCTGTCCATCATCGCCACCCCGCCGGCGCACCGCCTCGCCGTGCAGACCTTCGTCGTGCAATGGGACACCGCCCTGCTGCGCGAAGCCTTCCAGCGCGAACTGGCGCGCGGCGGCCAGGTGTATTTCCTGCACAACGAGGTGCAGAGCATCGAGCGCTGCGCCCGCGAACTGGCCGAACTGGTCCCCGAGGCGCGCATCCGCATCGCCCACGGCCAGATGCCCGAGCGCGAACTGGAACAGGTGATGCTGGACTTCCACCGCCAGCGCTTCAACGTACTGGTGTGCTCCACCATCATCGAATCCGGCATCGACATCCCCAGCGCCAACACCATCATCATCGACCGCGCCGACCGCTTCGGCCTGGCCCAGTTGCACCAGTTGCGCGGTCGCGTCGGCCGCAGCCATCACCGCGCCTACGCCTACCTGGTGGTGCCGGACAAGAAGTCGCTGAGCGGCGACGCCGCCAAGCGGCTGGAAGCCATTGCCTCGCTGGACGAACTCGGTGCCGGCTTCGCCCTGGCCACCCACGACCTGGAGATTCGCGGTGCCGGCGAGCTGCTCGGCGAGGGCCAGAGCGGGCAGATCGCCGAAGTCGGCTTCAGTCTGTACACCGAACTGCTGGAACGCGCGGTGCGCTCGATCAAGCAGGGCAAGCTGCCCGACCTCGACGACGCCGACCGCCACGGCGCGGAAGTCGAATTGCACCTCCCGGCGCTGATCCCGGACGACTACCTGCCCGACGTGCACACCCGCCTGATGCTGTACAAGCGCATCGCATCCGCCCGCGACGAGGACGGCCTGCGCGCGTTGCAGGTGGAGATGATCGACCGCTTCGGCCTGCTGCCCGAGCCGACCCGCAACCTGTTCGCCGTCGCCGACCTGAAGCAGCGCGCCACCGCCTTGGGCCTCCGCAAACTGGACCTTGGCGAAGCCGGCGGCCGGGTGACCTTCACGCCCGATCCCAAGATCGACCCGATGACCCTGATCCGCATGGTGCAATCGCAACCGCGCGTGTTCTCGATGGAAGGCCCGACCACCCTGCGCCTGCGCATGCCGATGCCCGGCACCACCGAGCGCCTGCGCAGCGCCACGGATTTGCTCAACGCACTGCGCGGCCGGCCGACTGGCTCAGACAGCCCCGACGAGGGCCGTCAGGAACGCCGTAGCAAGTAACCCGGATCCTTCGGCCAGGCTATAGGTTGGGGTGAGCGCAGCGAACCCCAACACCAATGCCTTCCGAATGCTGCCGCGTTGGGCTTCGCTGCGCTCACCCCAACCTGTGCCTCTGATATGCCTCTGCCTGCGGACCCTCGCGTGCGATACCTCGGTGCGAACGGGTGAGGGGATTTCAAGTCTTCGATACCAGCGCGAACGGTGTGGTGACTCCAAGCCTCTGTCGGCTCCACCGCTTCGCGGCTTGAGCCGACCTACGCGAAACCGGCTTTCGGCTCTGGCTCTTCGCTTCCACCGCCCGTCATCGCGCCGAGCAACGCAGCCGGCTTCGGGGGAAAGGCGCGAATGTTCGAGGCCATGGATGGCCGAGTCCGCGCCGGCCCGAAGCTGGCGAGTAGCGCAGGGTGAGCCGGGACTTGATGTTTCGCCATCAGGCGGAACATCCCGGCGAACGCCCGCACAAGGATGTGCGGGCAGGTAAGCGTTCCAGGGATGGATGCCGGCCTTGCCATGTCTCGAAGGCAACGGCGCGATGCCCGGGTCGCCTTTCTTTTGGTCACTTTTCTTTGGCGAAACAAAGAAAAGCGACTCGGCCGCCGCCGAGGCGGACGAAACCCCTGCGACACTGCCCAAATCAGGCGAACGAAGGATAGTCACGTACCGCCCACACAGCCTGAAGCGAAACCTTGAACAAGCGCTCAGGAGCGCCCGTAAACATCCTCCAGCCGAACGATATCGTCCTCGCCGAAGTAATCCCCGCACTGCACCTCGATCAGATGGATCGGCTCGCTGCCAGGGTTTTCCAGCCGGTGCAGAGTATCGACCGGGATGAAGGTCGACTCGTTGCGCTGGAGCAGGAACTCGCGCTCGCCGACACGGACCTTGGCGACGCCGTGCACCACGGTCCAGTGTTCGCTGCGGCGGAAATGTTTTTGCAGCGAGAGGATGCCGCCGGGGTTCACCGTGAGGCGCTTCACCTTGCAGTCGTCGGCGTCCTCGAGCACGGTGTAGCTGCCCCAGGGCCGGTACACGGTGTGGCCGTGCTGGGCGGCGGCGTGGCCGCGCTGGCGCAGTTGTTCTGCCACGCTGCGCACCGACTGGCTGCGCGCGCGGTCGGCCACCAGCACGGCGTCGCCGGCGTCGACGATGACCAGATCGCTGACGCCCACCGCGGCCACCAGCCGATGCTCGGACTCGATGTAGCAATCACGGCTGTCGACGGCGACGACGTCGCCATGCAGGCGGTTGCCGGCCGCATCGGCCTGGCCCAGTTCGCTGATCGCCTGCCAGGAGCCGATGTCGCTCCAGTCGAAATGCGCCGGAGCCACGGCACGCCGGCGCGCCGGCTCCATCAGGGCGTAGTCGATGGAGATGTCCGGCTGCGCGGCGAACAGGTCGGGATCGAACTGCCGTGGCTCGGCATCGGCGTTGCCGGCGGCGAAGCAGTCGCGCGCGGCGGCCAGCACCTGCGGGCAGCTTTCGGCGGCCTGGTCGAGCACGGCGCGGGCGCTGAAGCAGAACATGCCGGCATTCCAGTAATGCGCGCCGGAGGCGACGAAGGCCTGCGCCTGCGCCAGCGGCGGCTTCTCGACGAAGGCTTCGATCAGCCGGCCGCCGCGTCCGCCGATGGCGTCGCCGGCGTGGATGTAGCCGAAACCGGTTTCCGGATGGGTCGGGCGGATGCCGAAGGTGGTCAGGAAACCGGCGCGGGCCAGTTCCGCCGCCACCGCCACGTCGGCGACGAAGGCGTCGACGTCGGCGATCAGATGGTCGGCCGGCAACACCAGCAGCAGGGCCTCGTCGCCGTGGCGGGCGGCGATGTCCAGCGCCGCCAGCAGAATGGCCGGCGCGGTGTTGCGCCCGCCCGGTTCGAGCAGGAAGCGGTTGCGCAGACCGGCGCGCGAGCCGGCGGCGTAGGTCTGCACGGTCAGCGCGTGATAGTCGCGGCCGGTGACGGTGAGCACTTCGCCGCCATCGGCCACCGCTTGCGCGCGGGCGTGGGTCTGCGCCAGCAGCGAATCGCCACCGCCCAGACGCATGAAGGGTTTGGGATGGCCGCGCCGCGACGCCGGCCAGAGCCGCGTGCCGGCACCGCCGGAAAGAATGACGGGAATCAGCATGATCGATAAGTCCCTGATACGCGTGGTGGCGCGCCGTCAGTGCGGCGCTGCGGCGGCTAGTTCGGCGATGACCTGGTCCAGGCCCTGCGACCAGTCCGGCAGACGCAGGCCGTGGCAACGGGCCAGATGCGAGGTGTCCAGCGTCGAGCAGGCCGGCCGCCGGGCTGCGGTCGGATAGTCGGCGCTACTGATCGCGCGCAGTGCGGGCGCTTTCTGCAACAGGCCGGCCGCCGTGGCGCGGGCCATGATGGCGGCGGCGAAGCCGTGCCAACTGGTTTGCCCGCCGGCGGCGAGGTGGAACAGCGCCGAGGCCGGCGCATCGCGGCCGGCATCATGCAGTCGCGCCAGCACGGCGGCACTGGCGCTGGCGATCCAGCGCGCCGGGGTCGGCGCGCCGACCTGGTCATCGACCACGGCCAGGCTGTCGCGCTCGCCGGCCAGGCGCAGCATGGTGCGCAGGAAGTTGCCGCCGCGCGCCGCATAGACCCATGCGGTGCGGAAGATGAGATGACGCGCGCCGCTGGCGATCAGGGCCAGTTCGCCATCGCGCTTGCTGCTGCCGTATACGCCCAGCGGCGCGGTCGGATCGGTTTCCGTCCAAGCGCGCCCGCCCTCGCCGGAAAACACGTAATCGGTGGAGTAATGCACGAACAGCGCGCCATAGCCGGCGCACCAGTGCGCCATCGCCTCGACCGCCTCGGTGTTGACCCGGCGCGCCAGTTCCGGCTCCGACTCGGCGCGGTCCACCGCGGTGTAGGCGGCCGGATTGACCAGCACGTCCGGGCGCAGCCGATCCAGCGTCGCCGACAAATCCGCCGGGCGCGACAGATCCAGCGCCTCGCAGGCCATTCCGCCCGGCAGCCGGCCGTCGCGGGTGGTCACCGTCAGCTCGCCGAGCGGCGACAGCGCGCGATGCAGTTCGAAGCCGACCTGCCCGGCGGCACCGGTCAACAGGATGTTCATGCCGGCACCGGGTACGGCGGCAGCCGCTCGGCCGGCACCTCGGCCAGGAACGGCGCGCGGGCGTCCTTGTCGGACAGGCCCGGCTCGGCGATCGGCCAGTCGATGGCGAGTTCGGCATCGTTCCAGCGCAGCCCGGCGTCGGCGTCGCGGTGGTAGACGTCGGTGCACAGGTAATGGAACACGGCGTGGTCGGACAGCACCTGGAAGCCGTGCGCGAAGCCCTCGGGAATCCAGAACTGGCGATGGTTTTCCGCGCTCAGCACGGCCGCCGCCCAGTGACCGAAGGTGGGCGAACCACGGCGGATGTCCACCGCCACGTCGTACACCTCGCCGGCCAGCACGCTGACCAGCTTGCCCTGCGGATGCGGCCACTGGTAATGCAGGCCGCGCAGCACGCCGCGGCCGGATTCGGACACGTTGCTCTGCACGAAGCGCAGGCCCAGTCCGGCCTCGCGGAAGCGCTCCACGTTCCATTGCTCGTGGAAGGAGCCGCGCGCATCGCCGAACACCTGGGGCTCGATCAGCAGGCACTCCGGCAGACGGGACGGGGAAACCTTCATGGCAGACGCGAGCCCTGTTCGCGCACCTGCATCAGGTATTCGCCGTAGCCGTTCTTCAGCAGCGGCCGGGCCAGTTCCGCCAGTTGCCCGCCGTCGATCCAGCCGTTGCCGAAGGCGATTTCCTCCGGACAGCACACGCGCAGGCCCTGACGCTGTTCGATGGTCTCGATGAAGTTGCCGGCCTGGAGCAGGGATTCGTGGGTGCCGGTATCCAGCCAGGCGTAACCGCGACCGAGCTTTTCCAGCCGCAGCGAACCATCGTCGAGGTAGCAGCGGTTGAGGTCGGTGATTTCCAGTTCGCCGCGCGCGGAAGGCTTCAGCGCGGCGGCGTAGTCGCAGACCCGCCCATCGTAGAAATACAGGCCGGTGACGGCGTAGTTGGACTTCGGCCGGGCCGGTTTTTCCTCCAGCCCGATGACGCGGCCTTCGGCGTTGAACTCCGCCACGCCGTAGCGCTCGGGGTCGCGCACCCAGTAGCCGAACACGGTCGCGCCATCGACCTGGGTGGCGGCGCGGCGCAGTTGCTCACTGAAGCCGTGGCCGTAGAAGATGTTGTCGCCCAGCACCAGGCAGCTCGGCCCGCCGGCGATGAAGTCGCGGCCGATCAGGAAGGCCTGCGCCAGTCCGTCCGGGCTGGGCTGCACGGCGTACTCGATGCGCATGCCCCACTGCGAACCGTCGCCGAGCAGGGCCTGGAACTGCGCCTGCTCGTGCGGGGTGTTGATGATCAGCACTTCGCGGATGCCGGCCAGCATCAGGGTGCTGAGCGGGTAGTAGATCATCGGTTTGTCGTACACCGGCAGCAGCTGCTTGCTGACCGCACGGGTGATCGGGTACAGCCGGGTGCCGGAACCGCCGGCGAGGATGATGCCCTTGCGGATCATGCTTCCCCCTCACCGATGCGTTGCAGCCGATAGCTGCCATCCAGCACGCGCTGCACCCAGTCCTGGTTGGACAGGTACCAATCCACCGTGCGCGCGATGCCGGCGTCGAAATCCACCATCGGTGCCCAGCCCAGTTCGCGCTTGAGTTTGCCGGCGTCGATGGCGTAGCGGTGGTCGTGGCCGGGGCGATCCTTGACGAAGACGATCTGCGATTCGCGCGGCTGTCCGTCGGCGCGCGGACGGCGCGTGTCGAGCAGGGCGCAGAGGGTCTTCACCACGGTCAGGTTGGTGCGCTCGGCATCGCCGCCGACGTTGTAGACCTCGCCGATGCGACCGCCGGCCAGCACGGCGCGGATCGCCGCGCAGTGATCGGCCACGTACAGCCAGTCGCGCACGTTGCCGCCGTCGCCGTACACCGGCAGGCTCTCGCCGGCCACGGCACGGGCGATCACCAGCGGGACGAGCTTCTCCGGGAACTGGTACGGCCCGTAGTTGTTCGAGCAGTTGGTGGTCAGCGTCGGCAGGCCGTAGGTGTGGTGGAAGGCCCGCACCAGGTGGTCGGACGCCGCCTTGGAGGCGGAATACGGCGAATTCGGCGCATACGGCGTGGTTTCGACGAAGGCACCGGTATCGCCGAGCGAGCCGTACACCTCGTCGGTCGACACATGCAGAAAGCGGAAGCCGGCGCGGCGCGCTTCCGGCAGCTCGCGCCAGTAGTCGCGGCTGCGCTCGAGCAGGCTCAGCGTGCCGACCACATTGGTCTGCACGAAGGCGGCCGGGCCGTCGATGGAACGGTCGACATGGCTTTCGGCGGCGAAATTGATCACCGCGTCGGGCTGGTGCTCGGCCAACAGGCGCGCGACCAGAGCGGCATCGCCGATGTCGCCGTGGACGAACAGATGGCGCGGATCGCCATCCAGCGCGGCCAGGGTGTCGCGGTTGCCGGCGTAGGTCAGCGCATCGAGATTGATGACGCGCACCTGCCCCGAGGCCACCGCTTCCAGCACGAAATTGCCGCCGATGAAACCGGCGCCCCCGGTGACCAGCCAGGTTTTCATTGCGCGCTCCGTCAGAACGGAATGTCGTCGTCGTTGAAATCGTCCACCGGCGGGGCCGAGGACTCGCTGCGACCACCGCCGCGATGATCGTCGCGACCACCGCGCTCGGCTGCCGGCGCGGAGGAACGCGAAGGACCGCGCTCGTCGCGACCGCCGCCGCCTTCGCCGCGTCCGCCGAGCATCTGCATCTCGTTGGCGATGATGTCGGTGGTGTAGCGCTCGACGCCTTCGCGGTCGGTGTACTTGTCGGTGCGCAGGCTGCCTTCGATGTAGACCTGCTGTCCCTTGCGCAGGTACTCGCCGGCGATCTCGGCCAGGCGGCCGAAGAACTTGACGCGATGCCACTCGGTGCGCTCCTGGCGCTCGCCGCTCTGCTTGTCCTTCCACGATTCCGAGGTGGCCACGCGAATGGTGGTGATGGCGGCGCCGCTGCCCGAGCCGTAACGGACTTCGGGATCGGCGCCCAGGTTGCCGACGATGATGACTTTGTTGATGCCACGGGCCATGCTGGAAACATCCTCGCTGGGGTTTCGGGAAGATCGCGCCGGACCGCAGCGGCCGGCATCGCCAAGCGGGGCAGTATAAGGCTCCTGCCGCGCGCCTGCTTTGCGCCGCCCCCGGCGCGGCCGCGAAACGCCCGTCGGCAGCGCATCTCCGTATAATCCGCCGCCGATGAACCCTTCGACCGCCTCCCCCGACGCCCGCCCCGCCGCGGCCCTGCCGCTGACCGAGATCCAGGCCCTTGCGGCAGCAGACATGCAGGCCGTCGACAGCCTGATCCGCCGCCGTCTGGCCTCCGACGTGGTGCTGATCAACCAGATCGGCGAGCACATCATCGCCGCCGGCGGCAAGCGCCTGCGGCCGATGCTGCATCTGCTGGCCGCCCGCGCGCTGGGCTATGCCGGCAGCGGCCACGTCCAGCTTGCCGCCGTCATCGAGTTCATCCACACCTCCACCCTCTTGCACGACGACGTGGTCGACGAATCCGATCTGCGCCGCGGGCGCAAGACCGCCAACGCCCTGTGGGGCAACGCCGCCAGCGTGCTGGTCGGCGATTTCCTCTACTCGCGCAGCTTCCAGATGATGGTGGAACTGGACAGCATGGCGGTGATGACCGTGCTCGCCGACACCACCAATGCCATCGCCGAGGGCGAGGTGCTGCAACTGCTGCACATCCGCAACCCGGACACCGACGAAGCCGCCTACCTGCGCGTGATCGAGCGCAAGACCGCCGTACTGTTCGCCGCCGCGACCCGGCTCGGCGCGATCCTCGCCGGTGCCGACGCCGCCACCGAGCGCAAGCTGCACGACTACGGCATGGCGCTCGGCCACGCCTTCCAGATCGCCGACGACGTGCTCGACTACACCGCCGACGCCGAGGCGCTGGGCAAGAACCTCGGTGCCGACCTCGCCGAAGGCAAGGCCACCCTGCCGCTGATCCACGCCATCGCGCACAGCCCGGCGGCGGTACGCGAGCGCCTGCGGACGATCATCCAGCAAGGTGACAGCGACGCCCTGCCGGAAGTGATGGCCGCCATCCACGCCTGCGACGGCATCGGCCACAGCCAGCGCCGCGCCGGCGAATACGCCGAGCGCGCCATCGACGCCCTCGCCGGCCTGCCCGACACCCCGGCCCTGCGTGCCCTGCGCGGCCTGGCCCGCTACAGCGTGCAGCGCGACCACTGAGCGGCGCAGCGGCGCGATCCTGCGCGCCCTACTCCCACTGCGCCCACTCCAGCCGCCAGCGGCCATCCTCGACCCGCCAGCCGGTGCGCAGGCGATAGCCATCGGCGCGCGCCGGCAGCAACTGCTGGTCGAAACCGGCCAGCAGGGCGCGGAAATCCGCCTCCGCGCGCTCGCCCTGGATGCGCGTTTCGATCGGGCCAAGGGTGACGCTGATCGAGCGGTTGCGCAGGAACTGGACCACCAGCAGACGACGCAGCGCCTGTCGATCCATGCCCTGCGGCCCGGCGAAGTCCTCGGTCAGCGCGGAAACCGCCGCATCGGTTTCGCGCGCCTCGACAGCCTCGCGCAGGGCGACGATGGCCTCGCGCAGCGCCGCCTCGTCGGCGGGACGGCTGCAGGCCGCCAGGGCCAGGCACAGCGCCAGCCACAGCCAGCGCAACGGCGGCGCGCGCGGATCGATTTCTTGTGCCATACCGGCTCCTATGCTCCAATCCAGACCATGCGAACGACGTGGTCGAAGAACCACAACACTAGCGCAACAGGAGGGAGCGTGAGCACGAACAAACCTTGGCTGGCCCATTACCCGGCCGGCGTGCCGGCGGAAATCGATCTCGACGAGTACGCCTCCATCGTCGCCATCCTCGAAACGTCATGCGAGCGCTTTCGCCCCAATGTCGCCTTCGAGAACATGGGCAAGACGCTCAGTTACGACGACATCGACCGCCTCAGCCGCGCCTTCGGTGCCTACCTTTTGCGCGAGTGCAAGCTGAAGAAGGGCGACCGCGTCGCCATCATGCTGCCCAACGTGTTGCAGTATCCGGTCGCGATCTTCGGCGTGCTGCGCGCCGGGCTCACCGTGGTCAACGTCAATCCGATGTACACCGCGCGCGAGCTCAAGCACCAGTTGAACGACTCCGGCGCGCAGGTCATCGTGGTGCTCGACAACTTCGCCGCCACCTTGTCCGAAGTGCTCAAGGACACGCCGGTCAAGCGCGTCATCGGCACCGGCGTCGGCGACATGCTCGGCTTCCCCAAGGGCCAACTGGTCAACTTCGTGCTGAAGTACATCAAGAAGGCCATCCCGGATTACCGCATCGCCGACGAATTGCGCTTCCGCGAGGTGCTGGCGCGCGGCGCGGCGCTGGACCTGCCCAGCGTCGACGTGCAGGCCGAGGACATCGCCTTCCTGCAATACACCGGCGGCACCACCGGCGTCTCCAAGGGTGCCATGCTCACGCACCGCAACCTGGTCGCCAACATGCAGCAGGCCTCGGCCTGGATCGGCGACAAGGCCACCATCGGTGCCGAGCACATCATCACCGCGCTGCCGCTGTACCACATCTTCGCGCTGACGGCGAACTGCCTGGTGTTCATGAAGTTCGGCGCGGTCAACCACCTGATCACCAACCCGCGTGACATGCCCGGCTTCGTCAAGGAACTGGCGCGCATCCCGTTCACCTGCATGACCGGCGTCAACACCCTGTTCAACGGCCTGTTGAACACGCCCGGCTTCGCCGAACTGGATTTCTCCCGGCTGAAGTTCGCCCTCGGCGGCGGCATGGCGGTGCAGCGCGCCGTGGCCGAGCGCTGGAAGCAGGTCACCGGCGTACCGCTGGCGGAAGCCTACGGCCTGACCGAAACCTCGCCCGCCGCCTGCATGAACCCGCTCGACCTGCCGGACTACAACGGCTCCATCGGCCTGCCCGTGCCGAGCACCGACGCCTGCGTCAAGGACGAGGAAGGCCGCAGCCTGCCGGTCGGCGAGATCGGCGAGCTGTGCATCCGCGGTCCGCAGGTGATGCGCGGCTACTGGCAGCGGCCGGAGGAAACCGCCAAGGTGATCAGCGCCGATGGCTGGCTGCACACCGGCGATATGGCGAAGATGGATGAGCGCGGCTACTTCTACATCGTCGACCGCAAGAAGGACATGATCCTGGTGTCCGGCTTCAACGTGTATCCGAACGAGATCGAGGACGTGATCGCCACCCTGCCCGGCGTGCTGGAAGTGGCTGCGGTCGGCGTGCCGGACGCCAAGTCCGGCGAGGCGGTCAAGGTGGTCATCGTCAAGAAGGATCCGGCGCTGACCGCCGAGGCGGTCAAGGCGCATTGCCGGACCGAACTGACCGGCTACAAACAGCCGCGCTACATCGAGTTCCGCACCGAGTTGCCGAAGTCCAACGTCGGCAAGATCCTGCGCCGGGAGTTGCGCGACAGCGCCTGATCCGCCGCGCCCACGCAGCCCGCCGCATGCGGGCTGCGTCGTTCCCCGCCCCGACAAGGGCCAGGCGCGCCCTGCCCCTTGGTCCAATGGGGTGTCGCCGCCCTGCCGCGTAAGCTTCTCGCAGAGGGCAAGATCACCTCGCGGAGGGAACATGATCGATCCGAACCGGACGCCACCGCGCGTCGTGCCGCTGCGTCGCCAGGGCAAGCGCGTTTCCGCCGCCGACGCGGTGCGGCTGATCCGCGACGGCGACACCGTGGCCACGGGCGGTTTCGTCGGCATCGGCTTTCCGGAAAATCTCGCCGTCGCGCTGGAACAGCGTTTTCTCGACGAAAGCCAGCCGCGCGATCTGACCCTAGTCTACGCTGCCGGTCAGGGCGACGGCCGCGAGCGCGGCCTCAACCATCTGGCCCACGAAGGGCTGGTCGCTCGCGTCATCGGCGGCCATTGGGGGCTGGTGCCGGGTTTGCAGAAACTGGCGGTCGACAACCGCATCGAAGCCTGGAACCTGCCGCAGGGCGTGATCTCGCATCTGTTCCGCGACATCGCCGCCGGCAAACCGGGGCAGATCACCCGCGTCGGGCTGGGCACCTTCGTCGATCCGCGCCACGGCGGCGGACGGCTCAACGCACGCACCACCGAGGAGCGCGTCAAACTGCTCGACATCGACGGCGAGGATTATCTGTACTACCCGACCTTCCCGATCCAGGTCGCGTTGATCCGCGCCACCACCGCCGATCCGGACGGCAACCTGACGATGGAGCGCGAGGCGCTGACGCTGGAGGCGCTGTCGATCGCCATGGCCGCACACAACAGCGGCGGCATCGTCATCGCCCAGGTCGAACGCATCGCCGAGAGCGGCAGCCTGCCGCCGCGCCAGGTGAAGATTCCCGGCACCCTGGTCGATGCCGTGGTGGTGGCCGAGCGCCCCGAATACCACCAGCAGACCTTCGCCGTGGACTACGACCCGGCCTATTCGGCCGAACTGCGCGTGCCCGCCGCCAGCGTCGCGCCGATGGCCGCCGGCGCGCGCAAGACCATCGCCCGCCGCGCCGCGCAGGAACTGCGCCCGAACGATATCGTCAACCTCGGCATCGGCATGCCGGAGGGCGTGGCGGCGGTGGCGGCCGAGGAGAAGATCATCGGCCTGATCACCCTGACCACCGAGCCGGGCACCATCGGCGGCATCCCCGCCGGCGGCCTGAGTTTCGGCGCGGCGGTCAATGCGCAGGCGGTGGTCGATCAGCCCTACCAGTTCGATTTCTACGACGGCGGCGGCCTCGACATCGCGGTGCTGGGCATGGCGCAGATCGATACCGAAGGCAACGTCAACGTCAGCCGTTTCGGCCCGCGCCTGGCCGGTGCCGGCGGCTTCATCAACATCAGCCAGAACGCGCGTCGGCTGGTGTTCGTCGGCAGCTTCCTGGCCGGACGCGGCGACAGCGCCACGCGCAAGTTCGTGCGCGAAGTGGAACACCGCACCTTCTCCGCAGGCGAGGCGCTGCGCCGCGGCCAGCCGGTGCTGTACATCACTGAACATTGCGTGTTCGGCCTGCGTGAAGGCGGGCTGGAACTGCTGGAAATCGCGCCCGGCATCGACCTGGAGCGCGACCTGCTGGCGCAGATGGACTTCCGCCCGATCATCAGTGCCGACCTGAGGACGATGGACGCGGCACTGTTCGGCGAGCATCCGCTCGGCCTGCGCGACCGTCTGCTGGAACGCCCGCTGGCGCAGCGCTTCAGCCTCGACGCCGCCGCCGACACGCTCTACATCGATTTCGAACACCTGCGCATCCGCAGCCAGGCCGACATCGACGCGATACGTGACCGCGTGCACGAACTGCTCGCCCCGCTCGGCCGCAAGGTCCACGCCATCGTCAATTACGACCACTTCCGCCTGTCCGAGGAACTGGAAGACACCTGGGTGACGATGGTGGGCGACTTGGTCGAGCGGCACTACACCCGCGTCACCCGCTACAGCGCGACCGGCTTCCTGCGCGTACGGCTGAGCGAAGGCCAGGGCTGAGGCGACAGTTCCACGCGACAGGCAAGCCGACCCTCACCAGGCTCGCTGCTCCGGCGCAGATCCACCCTATCGTTCCGTCCGATTCAACAATCGTACGCTGCACGCTAACCTGGCGAAGCCGGATCAGGGGACGAACACCATGTCGGAACGTGTGGACTGGAGTTGGGAGGAAGTCGAGGCATGTGTCGCCGACTACCTTCGGATGCTGACGTTGGAACTCAACGGCCAGCGCTACAACAAGACCGACCATACCCATTCGCTGATGAAGCGCCTCAACAATCGCAGCCGCGCATCCGTCGAGTTCAAGCACGCGAACATCAGCGCAGTGATGACGGCCCTTGGTTATCCCTACATCGACGGCTACAAGCCACGAGGCAACTATCAAACCCTGCTGATAGATGCCATCGAAGCGCAGCTTCCAGCGAATGTCGAACTGCAACAAGCCGTCCAAGCAGCCGTGCTGCGCCCCGCCACTGCCGCGGCAATCACCGATGCAAGCAGCGTCTGGGTACCGCCGCCGGTACCTTCCCGCGTGCAGGAGCCGGCTGGCCGTTACACCGCTCGCTTTTCGCCGGTCAGACGCGACTACCTCGCCCAGGAAGCCAACAATCGGTCGCTGGGCCGAGCCGGCGAGTTGTTCGTGGCCGAACTGGAAGCCCGCCGCCTTCATGCGGCCGGCAAAAAGAAACTCGCAGACCGCATCGAGCATGTCGCGGCCACCCAGGGCGACGGCTTGGGGTTCGACGTCCTGTCGTTCGAAGAAAGCGGTCGTGAACGCCTGATCGAGGTCAAGACCACGACCTTCGGCCAGCTCACGCCGTTCTACGTCAGCCGAAATGAACTGGCGCGGTCAGAGGTGGATTCGGACACCTATCGTCTGTACCGGGTTTTCGGCTTCCGTGACCGTCCCCGGTTGTTCGATCTGCCCGGAGCCATCTCGGCGTCGTGCGATGTCGAGGCAGTCACCTACCTAGCGCGGCTGGCTGGAACACAGGCTCCATAGCCCAGCCCCCTATTGTGGCTTCCGCGTTCGGCTCGACGCCGCTTACTGCGCCGCCACGCGCACGCCATCGGCGACGATGCGGTATTCGACCGGCTCGGCGGCGATGCCCGCGCCGCTGTCGCCGGTGAAATGCGCGACCTGCTCGGGCGTCAGTTCCTTGCGCTCCAGCACGCCGTGGACGGTGGCCGAGCCGCTGGCGTCCTTGGGCAGGAAGAAGGCGTGCTTGCCGAACATCACCCGCGCCGCCTGGCCGTCGTGTTCGAGCATCATCCAGCAACCCTTGGTCTGGCAGACCTCGGTGATGCGACCGCTGAACAGGCGCGGCTCGCCGGCGTGGCCATCGAAGTCGGCGATGGCCTGGGAAACCGGCACGGCGGGGCCGTCGGCAAAGGCTTCGCCATAGGCGGTACCGTCGGCACGGGCGGCCAGGGCGACGGCGGACAGAGCGAGCGCAAGGAACAGGCGCATGGGGAACCTCCCGGGGTAGTCGAGCGGATGCGGCGCAGCATAAGCAAGAACCGCGAGCGGAGAAAGCCGGACGCGCAGGCTGCGTCAACCCGGCCGCGCGGAGGTCGTCTTCGGTATCGTCACGGCGATGGCGATGATCGCCAGCAACACCATCGCCAGGTTGCAGCCCAGCGCCACCGAAGCCGCCTCGCGCAGAGCCAGATTGTCCTGCCGGCCGACGTAGCCGAGCAGGGTTTCCAGCCAGCCGACGCCACCCTCGCTGGCAAGGCCGGTGAACACCGCCGCCGAGATCGCCACGCCGAAGGCCGCGCCCAGCGAGGAGGCCATCTTGTAGATGCCGGCACCGGCACCGCATTGCGCCGCCGGCAGATTGGACAGCGCGGCATCGGTGGACGGCGTGGCGTAGAACGCCAGTCCCAGCCCGAACAGGGTGAAGCCGACCAGCGCCAGCGCCCGGTACTGCTCCAGGTAAAGATGCGTGGGCAGCAAAAAGGCGATGCCCAGTGCGGTGATCGCGCAGCCCCACAGCATCGGTCGGCGCGGGCCGAAGCGCTGCAACAGTTTTTCGCCGACGCGGATGAAGCAGATGATCGCCGCGGCATAACCGAGCGTCAGCAAACCGGCCTGCTGCGCATCCATGCCGCCGCCCATCTGCACCAGTTGCAGCGACACCACCAGCGTGCCGGCGGCACCGTTGATCAGGAAGTTGGACAGCGTCGCGCCGGCATAGGTGCGGTTGCGGAATAGGCCGAAATCGAAGAACGCATGCGCGGAGCGCCGCTCCACCACGACGAAGGCCACGCCGGCCGCCGCCGCCACGGCAACCAGCGTCAGCGACAGCGGCGAGGCCCAACCCCAGGCCGCGCCCTGGATCACCCACACCTGCAAGGCCAGCATCGCGACCATGAAGGCGAGCACGCCGGGCAGGTCGAAACGGCCCTCGCCGCGCGTCGCGGCGCGGCTTTCCGGCGTGCCGCGCAGCAGCAGCAGGCCGGCGACGCTGACCAGCGCCGCCACCCAGAAGATCGAGCGCCAGCCGAAGTTCTCCGCCATCAGGCCGCCGACCAGGGAGCACGCCCGGCACCGCCCCAGGTACCGATCGACCACATGCTGACCGCGCGCTGGCGTCCGGCACCGTCCCAACCGGCCTTCAGCAACGCCAAGCTGGCCGGCATGATGCAGGCCGCCGACAAGCCTTGCAGCGCCCGGCCCGCCAGCAGCGCCGGTGCCGCCAGCGCGCCCTGCGGCGTCAGCGCCACCAGCAGCGAACCGGCAATGCCGAGCACGAAACCGATGCGGGTGATGCGGACCCGGCCAACGCGGTCGGCGACGCCGCCCATCACCACCACGAAGATGCCGGCGAACAGCGAGGTCAGCGCCACCGCCGCATTCATCACCGCCATCGACAGTCCCAGGTCGGCACGAAGCACCGGCGCGATGTTCAGTGCCGTCTGCGCAAACAGCCAGAACGACATCACGCCGAGCACCAGGCCCAGCAACAAACGATCATTGCCGACCAGTTGCGCGCCGCCGGGGTCGCTGCTCGCGGCGGCAACGGGCAGCACCTGGGCCGCGGTGCTCATGCCGCGTCCCCGCCACGGCAACGGCACACCGCCGGCCTCGGCACCAACGCATCCAAGCGGGAATCAGCAGCCAGGGTCAGCGGATTCATCGGCGTTCACGGGAGGTGGGAGGAATGCCGACGACGGCGTGGAAGCGGTCCGGCAGCGCGGAGCATAACCGGGCGGCGAGGTACCGCACATGCGCACCGCCGACGCCGCCGCCAGCGCTGCGCGAGCGCGCCGGAACGGCCTACTTGATCGACTCGCCCTCGCCCATCGCCAGCGGCAGGCCGAGGACGAACACGGCACCGCCGCCGTGGCGCTGTTCGTGCCAGAGTTCGCCGCCCATGCGTTCGGCCAGTTGCCGCGACAGGGCAAGCCCGACGCCGGAGGACTGCGGGCCGGGCGCGGCTTCGGCTGACAGGCGCACGTAGCGGCGGAACAGGCGATTGCGATCCTGCGCCGAGATGCCCGGCCCCTGATCCGCTACCGCCAGGCGCACCATGCCGTGCGGGGTGGCACCGGCGGTGAGGCTGACCTGGCTGCCCGAGGGCGAGTATTTCAGCGCGTTGGACAGCAGGTTGCGCAGGATGGTCAGGGCGTCGTCCGGGTCGCAGGCGACATGCAGGCCGCTGGGCGGCGGCGGCGGCAACTGGTGCCCGCTGCGCGCGGCCTGTTCGCGGAATTCGTCCAATGCCCGGGCGAACAGCGTGTCGACCGCCATCGCCTGCGGCCGATAGTCCGGTCGCAGCTCGCTGCCGGCGCAGCGCGCCAGATAGCGCTCGACGAATTCCATCGCCGTGCGCGAGGACTGCTCGATGGAGCGCACCGGCGGCCCCAGCTCGGCGTCGCCGTCCAGCGACTCGCGCAGCAGGGCGGCGTTGAGGCTGATGTTGAACAACGGGTTCTTCAGGTCGTGGACGATGATCGCGGCGAGGTCCTCGCGCTCGCCGATGGCGATGCGCAACTGGTCGCGCGAGCGTTTCAGCTCGGCGTGGGTGCGCACGCGGGCGACCAGTTCCTCGGCGACGAAGGGCTTGGTCAGGTAATCCACTGCGCCGCCCTCGAGGGCGCGCACCAGCAGTTCGCGCTCGTGCGCGGCGGTCAGGAACAACACCGGCAGGTCGGCCCAGTCGGGATTGGACTTCAGCCGCACCAGCACGTCGAAGCCGTCCATGCCGGGCATCCGCATGTCGAGCAGGATCACGTCCGGCACCGCCGCCTTGATCCGCGCCAGCGCCTGCTCGCCGGAGGCCGCCGGCATCACGTCGAAACCGGCGTCGCTGAGCACCTTGCCGAGCAGGCGCAGGTTGGCGGCCTGGTCGTCGACGATCAGCACCAACGGCGTGCGTCCACCGAATGCGGGCGAACTCATGGTCGCGCTCCGCCGGGCGCGAGTTCGCGCAGCAGTTCGGGCAGGCGTTCGAGCAGCGATTCCATCATCCCGGCGTCGAAGGCATCCACCGCTTCGAGCAGGTCGTGGGCATGGCGCTGCACGGCGCGCAGGCCGGCGCTGGCGGCGAGCGCGTCCAGCGACTCGGCAAAGGCGCGTACCTCGCGCACGCGCAGGGCGGCGAGCACGCCGGGCAGTTCCTCGTCCACCAGTTGTCGCAGTTTTTGCAGGGTTTCCGCGCTGGCGATCTGGTCGGCCTGCTCTTCCAGCGCCTGCTCCACCGTCGCCGTCACCGCCTCGCGATGGCCGGGATCGCCAAGCACGCCGGCCAGCGTGCGGAACAGGGTCTCGCGCACCAGCGGCTTGCGCAGGTAGGCGTCGAACTGCGCCGCACCGGCAGATTCGATGCCGAGCATGCCGGAGGCGGACACCGCGACGATGCGGATGTCGCGGTCGGCGAAGCGCTCGCGAATCCGCCGGCAGACCTCGTAGCCGTCCATCACCGGCATGCGCAGGTCCAGCAGCACGATATCCGGTTCGAAACGCATCACCTGCGCCAGCGCCTCGACGCCATCGCCGGCGAAGGCGAATTCGTGGTCGCCGTCCTCGCCGAGCATGGCGGCCAGAAGGTCGCGGTTCCAGGCGATGTCGTCGACGATCAGGAAGCGGCTGCGCGGCAGACGCAGGCGGTCCTGCTCGCCGGTTTCGGCACCGCCGGCGTGCTCGCCGGCATCGTCGGCATGGCTGATCGGCACCTGCGGCAGGCGCACGCGGAAGCGGCTGCCGCGACCGAGTTCGCTGTCGAAGTCGATCTCGCCCTGCATCAGCTTGACCAGACGTTCGACGATGGCGAGGCCGAGGCCGGAGCCGCCCGGGTTGTCGCTGTCGCTGACGGCGCGGAAGAACGGATCAAACAACTCGCCCTGCTTGTCCTCGGCGATGCCGATGCCGGTGTCGGCGACCTCGATGTCCAGCCGGCAATGCCGGCCGTCGGTGTCGACCTCGGCCTCGATGTGGACATCGATGCGGCCGTGCTCAGTGTATTTCACCGCGTTGGAAACCAGGTTGATCAGCACCTGGCGCAGCCGGTGCGGATCCACTTCCAGCCACTCCGGCACGTTTTCGCCGATGTGGGCGTCGAGCAGCAGGCGCTTGCCGGCCAGCGCTTCGACGAACACGCCGAGGGTGGAATCGACCAGTTCGCGCAGGTCGGTGGGTGCCGGCTCCAGGCGCAGCTTGCCGGCCTCGATGCGGGACAGGTCGAGGATGTCGTTGATCAGCGCCAGCAGGGTCTGTCCGCTGGTCTGGATGGCCTTGATGTACTCGCGGGCGCGCGGCTCCACATTGGTCCGCGAGAGCAGTTGCGAGAAGCCGAACACGGCGTTCATCGGTGTCCGGATCTCGTGGCTCATGCTGGCCAGAAAGGCGCTTTTCTCGCGATTGGCACGCTCCGCCTGGTCGGCGTGCAGCACCGCCATGCGCCGCGCCTCCAGCGCCCGTCCGGTACGGCGGATGGCGAAGAAGGCGATCAGGCCGGCCACCAGGGCGAGGCCGTTCACCAGCAGCACGGTGGTGTTGTTCTGCACGATGACCATGTTGAGCTGCTGCTGGCGATCATGCAGCAGGCGCTGCTCGGCCTGGCTCATCGCCAGCGCCCTGGCGTGGATGCGGCTGATCATCTCGCTGCCCTTGCCGTCACGGATGCGCACGATGGCGGCTTCGATGCCCTCGGTTCGATACGCGCCGATGGTGCCGCGGAACTGTTCGCCGCGCAGTGCCACTTCGTCCTTCAGCGCGTCCAGCTGCGCCAGTTGCTCTGGGTTGTCGCCGAGTTGGCGGTACATCGCCTCGATGCGCTCGTCGAGGGTGAAGCTGGCCTGGACGAAGGTATGCAGGTAGTCGTCGCGGCCGCTGAGCAGATAGCGCAGGCCGTAGGCTTCGATGTTGAGGTTTTCCGCCAACAGGCCGCTGATCGATGCCTGCGCATCGAGCGTGTGGGTGACGCGATCGATGGAGCGCCGCATCTGCTCGACGGTGGCCGCGCTGTACAGGGTCGCGCCCATGATCAGCACCACCGACAGGCCGAGCAGGCTGTAGTGGAAGCGCAGCAGGCTGGAGGTCTGCACGGAGCTATGCATGGCACCACCATCGGGGGTTGGTCAGAGGAAATTGCGCCGTTGCGCCGCGCATGGCCTCGCCCAAGGTCATCATCCGCCGTTGAGCGCCACGATCACGCCGTTGAGCACCAGGGCAAAGGATACCCACAACAGCGGCGGCACCAGCAGCCAGGCGGCCAGCTGGCGGATGCGCGCGGCGGCGGCCAGCGAATACAGCAGGGCCAGCCACAAGGCGCAGAAATCGACGAAGGCCAGCAGCGGCATCTGCAGGCCGAAGAACAGCGGTGCCCACAGCGCGCTGCACAGCCACATCAGTGCGTAGCGACGCAGCGCGCGGCTGCGGTCCGGGCCGGGCTCTGCGGACAGGATCAGCCCGAAACTGGCCGCCTGCAGTCCGAACAGGATGCTCCACAGCGGCGCGAAGACCCAGCCCGGCGGCTGCCAGGTCGGCTTGTTGAGGCTCGCATACCACTCGCCGGGAGGGAACAGCACCGCCAGTCCGACGATGGCCAGCACCACCGCGAACGACAGGCCCCATTCCGGGACGCCCTGCCATGTCGCGGACGGGTCTGCGCTTCTCCTTGGTTTCGACATCCTGTTGTCCTGCCGCGCCGACGCCCACCGCAGTCCGGTGCGCGCCCATTGCCTTGCCGGCAGCAAGAAGCATGCCGCGCGGCGGCGGACAGACACGTCAATGGCTTGCGCGCACGCAAGGCGACGACGACGTGCAGGTTGCACGCCGTCGCGCGAAGCGACATGGCATTTCGCCCTGCCGGCGCTCAGTTCAGGCCGAAGGCCTTGCGCTTGCGATACAGGGTGGAGGCGTCGATGCCGAGCGTGCGGGCGGCGGCGTCCAGCGTCGGTGCCCGCGCCAGCACCGCTTCGATGTGCTGGCGTTCCAGCACGTCGAGGCTGACCTCCGCGCCCAACGGCACCACCGGCACGCCGGGGTCGAGTTGGCCGCCGAGGCCTAGTCGGGCAGCGTCGATCAGTTCGTCCGGGCACAGGATCACCGCGCGCTCGATGGCGTTCTGCAGCTCGCGCACGTTGCCCGGCCAGTGGTATTCCCGCAGCAGTTGTTCGGCCTGCGGCGAGAAACCGCGCGCCGGGCAACCGTATTCGGCGGCGTAGCGGTCGAGGAAACGACGCGCCAGCGGCACGATGTCCTCGCCGCGCTCGCGCAGCGCCGGCAGCACGATGGCGACCACGTTGAGGCGGTAGTACAGGTCCTGGCGGAACCCGCCCTGCTCGACCATCTGCGCGAGATCGCGATTGGTGGCGGCGACCAGACGCACGTCGGCCTGCCGCGTCACCGCCTCGCCGACGCGCTCGTACTCCTTGTCCTGGATGAAGCGCAGCAACTTGGGTTGCAGCGCCAGCGGGAAGTCGCCGACCTCGTCGAGGAACAGGCTGCCGCCATCGGCCTGGGCGACCCGTCCCTCGCTGCTGTCCTGGGCACCGGTATAGGCACCCTTGCGATGGCCGAACAGCTCGTTCTCCAGCAGTTCGGCACTCAGGGACGGGCAGTTGACGGTGACGAAATTGCCCTGCGCGCGCGAACTCCAGCGATGGATGGCGCGCGCCACCACGTTCTTGCCGGTGCCGCTGTCGCCGAGGATCAGCACGTTGGCCGGGGTGCGCGCGACCTGCCGCGCCATCGCCAGTGCCGCCTGCATGGCCGGCGCTTCGCTGGACGGATCGGCCAAGCGGTCGGCCGGCATCTCGTGTTCGAGCACCGCGACCCGCGTCGCCAGGCGACGGGTCTCGATCTGCCGGGCCACGGCGATGCGCAGTTGTTCGGCGGAAAACGGCTTGACCAGATAGTCGTGGACGCCCAGCCGCAGCGCTTCCAGCGCGGCGTCGGTATCGCGGTGCGCGGTGGCCATGATGATGCGCAGGCGCGGCGCGCGGGCCAGGAGTTCGGGCAGGGCCTCGGTGCCCAGCTCGTAGCCGATCTGGCGATCCAGCAGGCAGACGTCGAACGGCCGCGTCGCCGCCAGCCGCAGACCTTCCTCCAGCGTCGCGGCGGGGGTCAGGCTGAAGCCCTGCGGGGCGAGGATGGCGCGATAGGTGTCGAGGATGGCGGCATCGTCGTCGATGGCGAGGATGCGCGCTGCAGGGGCGTCCGTCTGGCTCATGGTCTCTCGCAAGGCAGGGTGGCGAATGATCCGGTCAGGCGGCCATGCACAACGCAGTCGACCGCCCCGGAAATCGTGCTCTATGCAAGACCATCGCGGCTGAACCCTGCCTCATTGAATCGTAAAACATTGTTTTTACAGTATCCGAAGTGCTGGCATGCGGCTTGCGTGTAGACCCGTCAACTGCCCTCCCGGAGCCGATCCGATGACCACCCTGTGCCTGTGCGACCTTGCCCCACGGACCCGTTCCGAGCCGCCGTTCGGTACTGGCAAGCCGTCCTCGCTACCGCCGGCGACCGCGCCGCTGGCCTGTCCCGGCCGCTTTCCCGCCGAACGGACCGTGCAGCCGGACAGCCATTCCTGGTGGCTGCCGTCGCGGCGCAGCCAGCCATGAGCCTGTTGCCGCTGGCGCTGTTCGGCTGCCTGCTGGCCGGCCCGGTCGGCGGCCAGTCCGCCTCGGCGGCAGAGCCGTCGCCGGCCTGCGAGGACAAGCTGCGCGAGCAGGCCTGGCGTCATCTGGGCGAGGCCATCGCCATCTCCCTGCGCGAGCGCGGTGCCGCCGTGGCGCAGGTCGAAGTGAACCATGTCGAGTCCATCGAACTGCTGGCGGATGCAGCACGCCTGTCGCTGTGGGCACTGGCTCGCGACGGCGAGGGCCGGCTGGCGCTGTTGCAGGTCGACGCCCGCATGGCGCGCGACAGCCTGCGCATCATCGAACTCGACTATTTCGCCCACGGCGGCGATGGCCAGGTCAGCGACCTGCTGGCCGCCGCGTCGCCTTCCACCCCCGTGCACCCACCCCAAGGAGATACACCATGAGCGCATCCAAGCAAGCCCGTTCCATCGCCGACCAGGTCGACCAGGCTGTCGACGGCGGCACCGGTTCACACCTGAAATCCGCCGGCAGCCATCTGCGCGAAGCCGCCAGCGCCGCCAGCCAGGCGGTCAGTAACGGTCTCGGTGAAGCCAAGCCGGAAGTGAACGCTGCGCTGGCCGAGGCCAAGCGTGCCGGCCAGGCGGTGATCGACGAGGCCAAGCGCGAGGCGCAGATGGTCGCCGACCAGGGCCGCCATCTGCTCGAGCGTTCCAGCGACTGGGTCCGCGAGCGGCCGGCGACCGCGATCGGCCTCGCCGTCGCCGGCGGCTTCCTGCTGTCGATGGCGCTGCGTCGTCGCTGAGACGCCGGAACGTGGACGCTACGCACGCCCAGGGCGGCACCGGGCCAATTGGCCTCGGCGCTGCCTCGCGCAGCGCCGTCGCCTCGGTGACCGCATTCGCCAGGCTGGTGGATGCCGAGATCGATCTCGCGGCGGCCGCCCTGCCGCGCGCCCTGCTGCTCGGCGTGCTGACCGCCGCCTTCGCCGCCGGCACGGTGGCCCTGGCGGCGGCGCTGATGATGTCCATCGCCGTGGCAATGGGCGCGTCCTGGCCGGCGGCGCTGGCCGTGGCCTGCGGCCTGACCCTGCTGGCCACGGCCGGTCTGGCGCTGTACGCCAGCCGCCTGCTGCGCGAGTGCACGCTGCCGGTGACGCGTCGACGCCTGCATGCGCTGTGGCCGGACGATGGCGACGACGCGGAAGCCGCGCCGCGCCCCGCTTCATCGCCTGCTGCCGAGCCGTCGCGATGAAGGCGCTGCGCCAGCGCCGCCTCGCCGTGCAACAGGCCGAACGGCGTCTGCTGCATCAGCAGCGCATCGCCGCGCTGCGCATCGAGCGCGCCCGCACACGCGCACGCCAGCGCCTGCTGGCACCGGCCATCGTCCTGATCGGTGTCATCGCCGGTGGCTGGCTGGCACGCGGCCTGCGCGCGTCACGGCCGCCGAAACACTCCATCGCCCGCCAGGCGACCGCCGCGCCGGCAGACCGCCTGCTGGCGCTGGTCCGGCTGGGCATGGCGCTGTGGCCGCTGTGGCGGCAATGGCGACAGATTGGTGCATCCGGTGCGCCCGACGCGCCCCCGCGTTAAGGCGCGCGGCGTGTCAGCGCCGGTTTTCGCTCTCGTGCGCCATCCGTTGCAGGCTGGCCGCATCGAGGATGCGCAGACGCCGGCCCTGTACCTGGATCACGCCATCGTCCTGCATGCGGCTGAGCGTGCGGCTGACGGTTTCGATGACCAGGCCGAGATAGCTGGCGATGTCCTCGCGGCTCATCGGCAGGTGGATGCGGTCGCCCGGTTGGCCCAGCGAGGTCAGACGCTCGGACAGGCTGTGCAGGAACAGCGCCAGCCGTTCGCCGGCATGGCGACGGCCGAGCATCTCCAGGTGATCCTGATCGCGGCCCATGCTGCGGCCCATGATGCGGAACAGTTGCGATTGCAGGCTCGGCACCTCGGCGGCGACGCGACCGAGGTCGTTGTACGGCACTTCGCAGACCGAGGCCGATTCCAGCGCCACCGACTCGCAGCGATGAATGCCATCGCCCATGCCGTCGAGGCCGATCAGTTCACCCGGCAGATGGAAGCCGATCACCTGTTCGCCGCCGTCCTCGCCCAGCGCCACGGTCTTGAAGGCCCCCTCGCGCGACACGAACAGCGCGTGCATCGGACTGCCGACGCGGTACAGGTATTCCCCGCGCGACAGCGGCCGACGCCGCCGGACCATGCCATCCAGGCGCTCGACATCGATGGCGGAAATGCCGGCCGGCAGGCACAGCTGGCTGAGCGAACACTGCGCACAACTGCGCCGCAGTGTGCCGAAATCGATGATTTCACCACGCGCCGCCTGCGCCATCACGGAGCCGCCAGCCAGCGATGCAGCCAGGCATTGACCGCATCGTGCCACTGCACCGAATTCTGCGGTTTCAGCACCCAGTGGTTCTCGTCGGGGAAATACAGGAAACGGCTTTCGATGCCGCGCCGCTGCAGGGCGGTGAACGCGGCGATGCCCTGCTCGACCGGCACCCGGTAATCCAGTTGTCCGTGGATCACCAGCATCGGTGCGCGCCAGTTCTTCACCAGGTTGACCGGGTTGTGCCGCTCGTAGTTTTCCGGCTGCTCGAACGGCGTGCCGCCGAACTCCCATTCGTCGAACCACAGTTCTTCGGTGACGTAGCCCATCGAGCGGTTGTCGAAGATGCCGGCGTGCGAGACCAGGCACTTCCACGGCTCCGGCCAGGCACCGGCGATCCAGTTCACCATGTAGCCGCCATAGCTCGCACCCAGGGCGCAGGCGCGCTCGCCATCGAGAAAATCGAAGCGCTCGGTGGCGTAGCGCCAGCCTTTTTGCAGATCCTCCAGCGGCTTGCCGCCCCAATCGCCGGAGATCGAGTCGGTGAAGGCCTGGCCGTAGCCGGTCGAGCCGTGGAAATCGATGAACACCACGGCCCAGCCCTGGCCGGCGTAGGTCTGCGGATTCCAGCGATAGTGGAAGCTGTTGCCCATCGATCCCTGCGGGCCGCCGTGGATGATGAAGGCGACCGGATAGCGGGTGCCGGGCTGGTGGCTCCACGGTTTGACGACGTAGCCGTGGACGGTTTCGTCGTTCCAGCCGGGGAAGCTGAACTGCTCGAACTCGCCCATCCGCACGTCGGCCAGCGCTTCGGTGTTGAGGCGAGTGAGTTGTCGCGCCTGCGTGCCGTCGGCGCGGGCGATGAACAACTGCGCCGGCGAGGTCAACGTGCTGCGGGTGAAGGCCAGGCTGTCGCCGCGCAGGTCGAAGGCCTCGATGGCACCGTCGCCGGCGAGGCGGCGGACCGTGCCGCGGCGCACGTCGATGGCGAACAGCGGATGCTGGCCGCGCTCGTAGGCGGTGGTGTAGAGATGCCGGCCATCGGCGGACAGGCTCAGCCCGCCGGCGGAAAGATCCCAGTCCGGGGCCACTTCGCGGCGCTCGCCGCTGGCCAGGTCCAGCGCCATCACCGCCAGGCGGTCGGCCTCGAAGCCGGGTCGGCGCATGGCGAGGTAATACAGCGTGCGGCCGTCATGGGAGAACAGCGGATGGCTGTCGTGGGCCTGGTTGGCCTCGGTCAGGTTGCGCGGTGCGGCCTCGCCCTCGATGGCGACGTGGAACAGGTCGAGATTGGTCGACCAGGCCTCGTCGCGGCCGGCAATGCGGGCGACGAAAGCCAGCGAGCGGCTGTCCGGCGACCAGGCGTAGTCCTCGTCGCCGCCGAACGGCTTGGTCGGCACGTCGCCGTCGATGCCGCGACTGACCAGACGCGCCGGGCCGGCGCGGCCATCGGCACCGAGCGCGGCGACGTGGAGCTGGTTGCGGCGGCCGTCCTTCCAGGTGTCCCAGTGGCGGATGAACAGCTTGTCGTGCAAGGCACCGGTGGTCTTGCCGGCGGCCGTCTCGTCCAGCCGCTTGCGCGTGCAGTCGAGATCGTCGCAGTCCGGGAACACCTCGAAGCCCAGCGCCAGCGAACGGCCGTCGGGCGACAGGGAAAAGCTGCCGACGTCGAGCGGATACGTGGTGACCGGCTGCGCCTCGCCGCCGGCCATGTCCAGCCGCCAGACCTGCGAGGAACCCGAGCGAGCGGACAGGAAGTAGAGGCTGCGGCCATCGGCCGACCAACGCGGCGAGCCGGCATGGCCATCGGCGGTGAGTCGGCGTGCCTGGCTGGCGTCCGGATCCTGCATCCACAGGCTGGTGCTGGCGCGGTTGGCGGCGTAATCGACGCTGCGCAACACGAACGCCACGCGCTTGCCGTCGGGGGCCAGTTGCGGGCTGGAGATGCGCGTCAGGGTGACCAGATCTTCCGCGCTCAACCCACGTGGCGTCGCCTGCGCGGTGCCGACCAGCAGCGCGGCAAACCCCAGCGCTTTCAATGCCATCAACGACTTCTGATACATGCTCGACCTGCCTCTGGCTGCGGGCGCATGACGGCCCGTTGGATTGCACGAACGAGCGCCGATGGCGCGCCGCCCGCTCCCGCAGTATATAGGTCCAAGCCCGCGCCGGGCCGTAGCCATTGGTCGGAAAACGCGGCGCAAAACACCGCCGGGCCGGGGGAGAACCGGCCCGACGCGTATCACGATGTCGCTGGCACCATGCGCGCCGGCGGAGTGACGATGGCGACGCCCGGCGTGGCGCGGGCCGGGCGTCGCGGTCGCTCAGCGCTGGCGCATGCGCTCGAACAGCGTCCTGCCGAGGTCGGCCGGCGAACGCACGGTGGTGACGCCGGCACTTCCAGCACGGCAGGTTGGGGGCATAGCGCCCCCAACATGATCAGGTTCCGGATAGCGCCATGTTGGGGTTGCAGGCTTGCCCCAACCTATAGTCTCGGATGCGGTTTTCGGGGACAAGCCCAGCCCCGTCAGCCACACCAATCCGCAGCATCGGGATAGGGGACGGCGGTAGATGACCGCCGTTCCCCTCCCACACCACCCGGCATGCGGGTCCGCACCGGGCGGTTCGAGGGATTGAGGTTTACGACAAGCGCGGCAGGCCGAGGCGATCGAAG
>Ga0265293_10000238_pt1 | contig 137224 bp, 99 predicted proteins | sample Munlanlewell138R_FD_192505 | JGI IMG/M metagenome (GOLD analysis project Ga0265293, IMG submission 192505) | Leachate microbial communities from a municipal landfill in Southern Ontario, Canada - Leachate well 138R | ecosystem: Engineered > Solid waste > Landfill > Unclassified | place...
CCGAAGCGGGATATTGGAGGTTGGCAAAGCCGATTTCCGGTTCAGCAGGAGCGGGAATGGTATAAGAAACCGTTCCGCTAATATTGCCAGTTGCATCCACGGTGAACGAAAGATTTCCGCCATCAATCAGCCAGATACCAAATTCAGAACCGTCATTTTCTATGGCGCCCCATTCGTAAGTTCCGGCTGGAATATCCAACGTAATTGTCCAAACAAAATCAGGACTTTCCGTCATGGCTACTGTCGCCCAGTCCGTCATAGAACCTTTGATTTCAATAGCTTGATAGGATTCCGTGCCATCCGTTACGGTAAACAAAACCGGGAAAGTTTCAATAATTTCCTGAACTGTCAACACACCCGAAACATTATCCACGCCATCCCAGAAGCCGCCATCGAAGCCGCCATAAACATATTCTTGCTCCAAATATTTGAACCTGGAAGCATAATAGAAAGTTCCTTCTGTTGTCATTTCCGCGCCGAGGTTCGCGAAGAATTCGTCGTTATTACCTTGCGCCGAGCTAAAGTCCGCTTCAATCCAATTAGTCCAGGTTGAAGGATCAGTGTCGTCTGTTGAATAGCCAATCCAGGCTTGTAAGTCAGGCGTAGCAGTTCCGCTTCCGGTGATGCCATCAATATAAGCTTGTGCGTAAACATTAAATTCCTGCAAAGGCTCAATCGCGCCGGATGCAGGATGTTGGAGGTTGGCAAAGCCGATTTCCGGATCAGGAATATTCTCTTCGAGTGAAAGATCACGGAAGCGGGTGGCATTTGTTCCGCTAATCATTTTAAACCTCAGCTTGCCGGTTTGGCTGGGATAGCCTGATAAATCCAATAAATATTCATAGCTTGAATAGCTGTTCGTCAAGGTGTAACTTGAAAGTTGCGTGTAGCTTCCACCGGAATTTTCTGAAATCTCTACAGCCATCGTCTGGCCGGTAACACCACCAAAAGTTGTACTGCTAAAGCTGATTTGCACTATGCCATAAGCCGTAAAATCAATAAGTGGAGTTTCAACATAACCACCGTTGAATATTTTTATATATCCACCCGCCGCTGTGATATAATCTGAATTTTCAACGATAAAACCATCTGTAAGCAGTTGATTATAAGCTGTAAGTGTTCTGAGTCCATTTGAGTAAGGGAGTGCTAATGCTGCCGGTGGAGCAGCTTCCGTAACCGTTACCGTCCATACTTTTTCAGATAAATCCTCAGCGGTAACCGTATATTCCACTGGAGCAGAAAAATCTTGCGCAAATCCGCTGGCGGGATAAACACTTGCATTTGCAGAAACGGTAATTGTTGGGATAAGATTTGTCAAAGCTGTGCCATTTTCAACTTCTATAGCTACTGTTGCAGCGGCGGAATTAATCACGGCAGTGCCGGTTTGTTCTGCCAAACTAAAAGTCAGGATTTCAGCGTCACTACTTGCTGGTTCAGGAACACTAAATGTAGCCGTGAAAGGCCCGTCCTGGGTTGTTCCGGCCACGCCCGAACCGCTGATGCTGAAGAGTATTTTAAGGCTGTAACTTCCTGGAGCAAGGCTGGAAGTGGCATCAATCTCTGCACCAAAATTAGCCCAGGTCTGGTTGCCACCGCCATCATCCGACGACCAGTTCACGGCTCTTTCAGTATAAATGGCAGGCTCAGAATCAGTGCTTTCCCAGATTTTATAGCTAAAAGTAGCTCCCGTAACATCGCCGCCAGCACTTTTCCAGCTTTTGATGCTTGCACCTTTAATAAAGAACGAAGTCAGTTCGCCAAAAGCTTTGCCGTCAAATTCGCTGCCCTTTTCTATTAGATCGACAGATAGGTCAGAATGCCAATAAGTTAGTGTTGGTAAATTGACGCCTCCATCATCGCGCAGGCCATAATTAGGTGCCGGTGGAGCAGCTTCGGTAACCGTTACCGTCCATACTTTTTCAGATAAATCCTCCGCGGTAACCGTAAATTCTACTGGAGCAGAAAAATCTTGGGCAATTCCGCTGGCGGGATAAACACTTGCATTTGCAGAAACGGTAATTGTTGGGATAAGATTTGTCAAAGCTGTGCCATTTTCAACTTCTATAGCTAAAGTTGCTGCAGCTGAATTGATTACGGCAGTGCCGGTTTGTTCTGCCAAACTAAAAGTCAGGATTTCAGCGTCACTACTTGCTGGTTCAGGAACACTAAATGTAGCCGTGAAAGGCCCGTCCTGGGTTGTTCCGGCCACGCCCGAACCGCTGATGCTGAAGAGTATTTTAAGGCTGTAACTTCCTGGAGCAAGGCTGGAAGTGGCATCAATCTCTGCACCAAAATTAGCCCAGGTCTGGTTGCCACCGCCATCATCCGACGACCAGTTCACGGCTCTTTCAGTATAAATGGCAGGCTCAGAATCAGTGCTTTCCCAGATTTTATAGCTAAAAGTAGCTCCCGTAACATCGCCGCCAGCACTTTTCCAGCTTTTGATGCTTGCACCTTTAATAAAGAACGAAGTCAGTTCGCCAAAAGCTTTGCCGTCAAATTCGCTGCCCTTTTCTATTAGATCGACAGATAGGTCAGAATGCCAATAAGTTAGTGTTGGTAAATTGACGCCTCCATCATCGCGCAGGCCATAATTAGGTGCCGGTGGAGCAGCTTCGGTAACCGTTACCGTCCATACTTTTTCAGATAAATCCTCCGCGGTAACCGTAAATTCTACTGGAGCAGAAAAATCTTGGGCAATTCCGCTGGCGGGATAAACACTTGCATTTGCAGAAACGGTAATTGTTGGGATAAGATTTGTCAAAGCTGTGCCATTTTCAACTTCTATAGCTAAAGTTGCTGCAGCTGAATTGATTACGGCAGTGCCGGTTTGTTCTGCCAAACTAAAAGTCAGGATTTCAGCGTCACTACTTGCTGGTTCAGGAACACTAAATGTAGCCGTGAAAGGCCCGTCCTGGGTTGTTCCGGCCACGCCCGAACCGCTGATGCTGAAGAGTATTTTAAGGCTGTAACTTCCTGGAGCAAGGCTGGAAGTGGCATCAATCTCTGCACCAAAATTAGCCCAGGTCTGGTTGCCACCGCCATCATCCGACGACCAGTTCACGGCTCTTTCAGTATAAATGGCAGGCTCAGAATCAGTGCTTTCCCAGATTTTATAGCTAAAAGTAGCTCCCGTAACATCGCCGCCAGCACTTTTCCAGCTTTTGATGCTTGCACCTTTAATAAAGAGCGAAGTCAGTTCGCCAAAAGCTTTGCCGTCAAATTCGCTGCCCTTTTCTATAAGATCGACAGATAGGCCAGAATGCCAATAAGTTAGTGTTGGTAAATTGACGCCTCCATCATCGCGCAGGCCATAATTTTGCGCGAAAGTCGTTTGGTTATTTAGGCTAAAAAGACTCAGAACGATAAAAAAGCTTGTGATGGCTTTTAGGAAATTTTGTGAAAAAGTGGTAGATAGTAAATGTTCTTTCATATTGAAAAGGTTGTTTGATATAAATCAAAAAGACAAGTAAGATAAATTGGTGCCAAATTATTTTTCTCAAACATAGTATTTTATAAAATAAAAGTTGGAGAAACAACTATAAAGGCATAAATATATTTACGCAAACGTTTGAGGGAATTTTTTGGCACGTTTAATCTAGTATCGTGCCCATACTGTTTTAGTTGGCCCATGAACTGATCTCTTTGGTTGGGAGGTTAACTGTGTCAAATTGATTTTTTGAAGTCCTGCCAGCTGCATCAAAGCCGGTTTACAATAGGTTCAACTTTTTATCGTACGCCATTTAACTTTTTGGAAACTCCAAGCTAAGGATTCAAATTTCTATGGACCAAAAAATACGGCTTCTTGTAAAGTTTAATCCAATAACGAAAGCTATTTGATAACAATGCAAACTTTTATTACTTTTACAACGCATTCTAAATAAAAAAACACATGAAAAAAAACATCGGTAACGTAGATAGCGTTTTCAGAATTCTCTTTGGTATTGTAATTGGCGCTCTCGGCGTGTTTTACGAAAGCTGGTGGGGCTTGCTGGCGATTATCCCTTTTGCAACGGCTTTGGTGAGCACTTGTCCGATTTATATGCCTTTCGGAATTAGTACTCGAAAAAAAAGTAAGTGACTTTGGGTTTGAAAAGCTGTTCAAACGGTTATAAATTGTTGTATGTCAGCATTCAACGATTTCCAGCTTTTCATTCAGGTAGATCAAATAAGCCTTTACTTTTTTGCTTTCAAGTGCTTGTATTAGCGCCTGATAGGATTTAATCTGTGACTGGTGAAAGGGTTCTTTCTCACCGGTTTTATAGTCGATTAGTATCACTTTTTCAGGAAGTATCGCCACCCGATCGGGTCGCAATAGCTGGCCGTTAGCGGTTATCATTTCCGCTTCGTTAAGGATCACGGCCTGCGCTGAAAAGGCTTCTTTTAGCCGTGAATCCTGCATGAGTCCGTTCAACATCTTTTTAAGTTGGTCAGCATCTTCAGCGGTGATAAGGCCTTCAGTAATTTTTTTGGTCAAAATGCGTAATAGGTCGGCTTCAATGATAATCCCCGCCAATAATTCATGGATAAGTCGCCCCCAGTGTATGGCAGCGCGATTGGCCAGCTTGCCCGGCTCGGCAGCCACAATCATACGGCTGCTCCAATCGCTGGAAACCAGCGGCTGGATGTGGGTTTCAGGCTCTTCTTTTAAAGTCGGAAAACGCGGCAATCCGTTGTTATTTCCAAATTGATACACTCCCTCGCCATCGTTCCAGCGGTCATTGGCCTGCAAAAATTGCTCATAAATCCCGTTGGCTTTTGGCGTTCTTTTGGTGAGCACAAATAACTGTTCTACTGCCCGCGTAGTTGCCACATAAATGATATTAATGGCATCCAGGGTCGATTTCTCCATCTCTTCTTCATACAAGCTTGCAAATGAAGTGTTTTTGAGCGCGGCATTGAGTTTTATCACCCCATGTTTTAGCCCTGGAATTTGTTCTGCTTCCAGGTTGACCCAGGCATTACTCTTGGTGCTTTGACCCTTTAAGGTATGCGTGGCATTTGGATAAATAACCACCGGGAACTCAAGTCCTTTGGCTTTATGGATGGTCATAATCTTGACGGCATCCGTGTCTTCCGGACTGATCACAGCAATTCTGCCCCTGTTTTCTTCCCAAAAATCAAGGAAACCTGCCAGGCCGTTTGCGGGATCATTTTGCCAGTTATACACGGCCTCCAGGAAGAAGGGCAGGTAGGTATCGGCTTCTTTGTCGAGGCCATAAAGACGGATAAGGTATTCACAAAAGTCGAAGAGGCTGAAAGCCGCTACTTTAGCCCGATCCAGACTTCCCTTTTCGAGTCCTAACAAGTCTTCCATCTCGGGCTGTGGGATGCTTTTGGCCGAAAAAAAAGTGTCAACAGCTGTTTTCTCATTTTTTGTTGCATGGCAAGCGAGCTGATGGTAATAACGTAAACCACTGGCTACCACGGCATCTTCGGGTCGGTGAATATATTTTAAGCTATGCACCAGCAGTTGTACCGCGGCTGAGCTGCTCACCAAAAGCGACTCGGACGAGATGACCGGTATTTGCTCTCCGCTTAAAAATCTGGCCATCTCAACGCCGTCTGCGCGAGCACGGGTAAGCACTGCCATATCGCGGTAGGCATACTTTTGTTCGTGCAGACTTTGAATAATTTCCAACGTACGTTGCTGATAAACATCACCCAACTGCTCATCATCAGTATCAGAATCCAGTAATTCAATTTGAACTAATCCTGAAGTAGTTTTTGGCACAAACTCTTGCTTGAGGTCGTGATAAACTTCCTGGTATTTCTCAGGAAGCTGTGCCGACAAAAAGCTGTAAAACTCATTATTGAAACTTACAACAGCCGGCAGTGAACGGTAGTTTTTTCCAAGGTATTCTGCTTCAAAATGTTGATTGATAGTGGGTTGTGCGTGCAGCGCTACCAGGTTGTCCTCTTTGCGGTAAATATTAGGTAACTGAATAAACTGCTCCACCTCGCCACTTCGGAAACGGTAAATTGCCTGTTTGGCATCGCCAACAATCAAGCTTAAATTATTGGATGCCAGCGCATTCTCAACCAACGGCAGAAAATTATGCCATTGCAACAAGGAAGTATCCTGAAACTCGTCGAGCAGAAAATGTTTGTAACGCTCGCCTAACCGTTCATAAATATAGGGTACGGCGGCATCGTTAATGGCCGTAGCCAGCCGTTTGTTAAACTCCGAAATATGCACCTGGTTGCTCAGCACACTCATCTCGTCAAGCTGATCTAGCAGCCGCTGCTGAAGCGCAAACGATAGTATTTCAGCATCCAACAGGCGATATAAACTGTATTTTGGCAAGTTTTCGTCCAGCTTTTCGTGAATCGCGCTAAGCATGCTTCCCAACTGATTTTCGATTCCTTCAACAGTTTCTTTTTGTGCTTTACTCAGTTTTCCAGCAGCCCATTTTCCGGGTTCAGGAATGGCTTTACCAAACTTTGAATCCTTAGCGCTGCCTAATTCCAGCGCTTGAAGTCGCCTGAAAAAAACTGCCAGGCCTTTACTTCCACCAGTCAGATTATCTAATTTTAAGTCATTGTTTTCCAATAGTTTCTCAAACTTATTGGCCAAGCTCAGCACTTCTTTTTCAAGGGCTTTTGTAAAAGTTCGGAGGCGGGTTCTCAGCTGCTGTACTTTTTCGTGCGTGTCGAGCTCGTTGCCATGCCTAAAGCGATGGGCTTCTTCTTGCAGCAACAACTGCATAAATTCAACCAGTTTTTTCTCAAAACGCCAATCATCTTCGTCTTCCAATTTTTGCTTGACGAAATTGAGAATCAGTTTGGTTAAAAAATCATCCAGGCCCACCTGCTCAATAGTCAGGTCCGCGGCCAGCTTAACCATGGCGTCGCTTTCCAGCAGCACTTCATAGCGCGACGGAAGCCCCAGCTCACGCGCAAAAGTGCGACTTAATCTTTGCACGAAGGAGTCGATGGTGCTTACATTAAAGTCACTGTACTGATGTAAAATCTGATGAAAAACAAGTGTTGCCCTCCGCCGTATTTCATTTTCGTCTAAGCCACTTTGTTGGATCAGATAAGGCAAAATAACATTTTGTATCACAGGCTTTTCCTGAGCCGTAGAAAGCTCAAAAAGACCTTTTAAAATCCTTTCTTTTAGCTCATTGGCTGCTTTATTGGTGAAAGTAACCGCCAGAATCTGCCGAAAAGCTGCCGGGCTCTTTACGACCAAAAGCAGGTATTCCAGAACAAGCGTAAAGGTTTTTCCGGATCCCGCTGAGGATTTATAAACCCTTAGAGCTTTCATCTTACCACTACCATTTTTGTGTGATAAAGTTGGTTGCCAGCACTAATTCGGATGTTGTAAATGCCTGGTTTTAAGTTGTAATCAGTTGCATTCAGCTGAAGTTTATTTTCGCCTCTTTTGAAAGAAACAGCTTGTTCGGCAACCAATATTCCCTGTAAATCGAAGAGGCTCAATTCGGCCTGACTTTCGGCTTTGGCCTGGTAGCTGACGGTAAAGGAATTACTTACAGGATTTGGGTAAACGCTTAGTTTATTGCGTTCAACAAATTGTGTGTTTAGGCCAACCGTAATAAAACGCGCCGAATCTCTATAGATCGCGGTGGCGCCCAATTGCTCGTCGATGGAAACCTGTAAAAGCGGAATTCCGTTTTCTTTGGCCAGCCAATGGTATTCGGTATAATTGCGCTGAATGCCCAGTCCGATACTATCTGCCTGAATAAAAACGCTGTCGTATTCATCAACTACCGAACGATAGCGCAGCACTTCGAAAGTTCCAAAAGGCGTGGTGAGTGTGCCCCATCCATCGATTTCATTTTCGCGTGAGCGCTCAATCATCAGGTAGCCCAAATCGGGCAGACCAATTTCCAGTCCGGCTTCCCCATTCCAGCTTTGGCCATAAGTCATCGGGAAGCGGTAAATTTCGTCAGCTTGCGCAAATTTCAAAGGAAGCGGCGTGCCATCGAATATAATGCCATAACCTGCGTCAGTATAGGAGGTAGTGCTATTTTTCAAAAAGCGATAGGCCTCAGTACTTGGCAAGCCGGGCAAGAGGCCAGCTGGATTAAATGAAGTGGCCAAGTTGGCGCTGGTGAGAAAGAACGGCCAAAAACTTACCGGCGTATCCGTAACGCTGATAAAAGTATCTACGCGCTGTTCGATGGGAATTAAAGTGGTGAAATTCCAGTTGTAGTCAGGGCCGGTACGGGTAAAATCAAATTCGTCCATATTAAAAGCAATACTTGACCGGAGCGTATCGCCTGGCACAGGCATATCGGACGAAGTAACGGTGATTTGACCAAAGGTATTAAGGGCCAGGAAAAGTGCGATAAAAAGTGTAAAGTGTTTCATGATGGGTTGTTTATGTTACTAATTTTTAAAGGATTTTCTAATTTTCCGCCTGAACAAATCTCCAAAGCGATCGAATTCCTTTCGATAGGATAGCCCGATTCCTTGGGTGTAGGGCGCATAATTCTCGAAGTTATTGTAATAATAATAGGAATTGATATTGGAATGGTTAAAGGCCTTGGCGCGGAGTCTGCCATCGCGGGTAATTTTGACAGTGATATCCACGTCGCCCACGATATTACTGGCGTTTTGGGCTGCGCTGTTGGCATTTATCATACCGAAATTGCCGTCGATGGTAACGCGGTCGTTAAAAAGCTGCGTCGATAGCGCCACTTCCAGCTCTTCACTCGAGAGATCATCACCGGGCTTATAATGTACGCCCACATCAAAGTCTTTACTGATCTGAGAGAGCCAACTGCTTAACTGATTACTAATCACATTGATATAAGAGTTGCTCAAACTGGCGCTGCTTCCGCCGGCATAGCTAAAACTCCCGAGTACCAGCAGCGAAATCATTTGCTGCGTCATCATGGCAGCGTTGTTGGTGTCGAGTACCGCGAATACCTTTTGCTGTGTTTCCTCATCCACATTTGGCAGCTTTATTTTAAATGAAATATCAGGATTAAATAACTGATTTTCAAGATGTATAATACATTCTACGTTTATACGGTTACGGATAGCCGAGCTGGAATCCAGTACAATTCCCAGCGAGCTTAAAGAGGTTTTCACCTTGTAAAGCCCCTTTACGTCGAGCTCTGCATCCATGGGGTCGCCTGTCCAGGAGATACGCCCGCCTTCGAGCAAGTCGAAACGCTTGCGTACTAAATTCTCAAAAATAAAATTAAATTGTCCGGATTGCACAAAATAATCGCCTAACAATGTAAAATCTCCTGCACCATTAACTCCCATGCGAATATTACCTCGGCCACGCGCCATCAGATCGCCCATATTGTAGGGCAGAAAAATACGCAAATTGGCATCGGGCGTCACATAGGTATTCAGGTTTATTCTAAAGTTTTGGGCAGGCTTGGGCAGTTTAAGTATCCCGTTTTTACTAATGCCGAAGTCCTTTTCACTCACAAAAATAATAAAGTCGTTGTCGCTCACATAGCTGCTGTTGTTGAGCGGGATAAACATATTGGTGCCCTGATTTGTGGTTGCCGTGATATTTAGACTGATGTCATTGAGCAATCCTTTAATGACCACATCGCCACTCACCACCGCCGATCCATAAAAAAGATCATTCATTTTGCGGGTGGTGTTGAGCGCTAAAAACTCTGTAGGGTCGATACGTACATCAAAACGAAAGTCGCGCAGGTAGTTGTGGGTTATTTTACCGCTTACCGTAGCTTTATTTCCGGTGGTATCATAAAGCACCAAATTTTCAAGTGATATCATTCCGGGTTCCACATCGAATTCATGTTGTAGTGAATAAACCGTGTTGAGGTAATCTACTCTGAATGCGGTGCGGTTGAGTTGTAACTTACCCTGCAATATGGGCTTATTCAGAGAGCCATCGAGTACAAAATTTCCGGATGCCAGGCCTTCTACCTTGCTCAAAACACCTTCAAGTAAAGGGGTGAGGGCTTTTATTCTGAAATTATCCAGGCCTATATCGAAGCGTATATTATCCGATTTGCGCATGGGATGATAAAAACCCGTTAGATTCAGCATGCGATCAGTAGAGATATTGCCAACATTGATGATTTGCGCATTGAGATAAACCGATTCCTCAGCATTGTTCCAGGTTGTCAGGATACGGGCATCGCCCAACTTTTCTTTGTTGAGGTACAAGTCTGAAAGGTGAAGATTGGTGAAAAATCCGGGCCGGTTATTCAGGTTCGCCAACTGCAAATCACCCGAAATAAAGCCATCAAGATCGAATCCTATGCCACTGGTAATCAGATCGAAATTTGATAAATCCCATTCATTGAATTTAACCTCCAATGTATCGCTCTCATTTAATGGGACATAGCCGTTTATGGCAATTTGTTGATGGCCCAGAGAAACATTCAGGGCATTGATTTCGGTTCTGTTACGCTCAAAACGAATATAGTTATCAGGATTAATCACCAGTATTGAATCATTGATTAGCAATTCGTTATGATTGATTGTGAGCGTGCCGCCGTAGATTTCGTCAGGAATAAAAACCGCCCTAATGTCTCCTTTGTTTCGGGTTTGCGCTAGTTTGTCTTTCCAGGCCATGCGTAGCAGCAGGCTATCATTTTGAAGCTGTATTGCAAAACGCGGGCTTTCTATACCCAGCACGGTGGTGTCAATAGAAGTGCTATCACGGAATATTATCTCCGACAGGCTCAGCCGCATATCGGAAGCTGTCTTGTTGCTGGTGTTGCGCATCACGATATTGAGTAGGCGCAGGTCGCCCAGACCTATAGATGGCGAGCGAAGGTTGAGATTTAGCACACTGCTTCGGGTGGTAAAAACACCACTCATAATTGTATTTTCGGCAATGCTGAGCGAGGGCATAAACAAACTGCTCAAAGTCTCGGTATTTTTGAGTTTCAAAGCGAGGTAAAAATCCTGTGGCGAAATTTCTGTCAATACAGGTTCTAATCCGGGAATCTTCACATATTGCCGCACATAATCCAGAAAAGCTGATGGCAGACTATTAAAGTCGATACGCCCGCCCAAGTCAAATTCAAAAAAGTCAGTTTGCAACTGATAACGCTTGCTAATCAAAGCATCACTGTCCACTTTCAGAATCAGGCTGTCCATCCTGTAAGTGCCGCGGCTATCGCTATAAACGGTGTTACGAATGCGTAAACTGCCTTGTACTTCATCGAGGGTGATACCACTCAGGTTGGCGGATATCTTACTCTTTATCAGCATTACACTATCCTGATCAAGCAAATTCATGGCAGCGAGGTCAGCATGTTTTATCTCACTCTCAAAATTAAAAACCGGTACCTTAGCATTCATATCAATCTCGCCATTAAAATCGAGGCTTAGCTTCTCATCCTCAATATCTATCCAGCCATTAAAACGTTTTTCTGAAAGCTCGCCTTTCAGGTCAATATCTTTATAAGTTGTGCCCAATAAACCAATTTCAATAATCTTCCCGTCAATACTCAAGTCAGCGGTTTCCAGGTTGATGCCACTCCCTTTTAGGCTTGTATTCAGGCTTAAATTGCCGAGTATCTCTTCCTGTTGTAATAGCTTTCCAAGCTGAAGCCCCTTGGTGATAAGATGTCCGTTGTATGAAATTACTTCCGTACGGGGATTGGTTTTTACTTTGAGGTCGGTTTTGATAAATCCAGCATCGGTATTGATATCGGCCACGGCCAGAAAATCGTTGTAGCGGCCTGTAAATTTACCTCTTACGCTTACCAAACCCGCTACATCCAGCTCTTTTGGGATTTCTATAGCTATTTTCCCGGGTAACTGAAACTGACGTAAATCACGGGCAGAAGCTTGCATTTTGCTTATTTGAAACACCATATCGCTGGTGTAAAAGTCGGGGAGGCCTTTCATGTTGAAATTGCCTAAAAAGTAGGTCTTGTCTCCATAATTAAAACTGAACTGCTCTGATTTAAAATCACTTACAACGCCAGAGACTGCTCCGGATATATCGAGATGGTTGGTCATGTCAAACATCACATCAGCAAAATATCCAATATCGGCCATATAAAGATGTGAAGGTTTTATATTGGCTTCCATACGAACCGAATCTATGAAATCTAAGAAAGCCGGGTAGCCCTGATAAAGCAGCTTCAGATCCAGGTTCAAAGTCGATTTCTCTGTCTGAATCTCCAGGTTTTTTAACTCAGAACCGCGCGGTGAGCTGCTGAGTTCGGCTTGGAATTTTTTCAAATAAAAGCCGGAGCTGTCTCTGACAGTTAATTTCTGAAGATGGGCAAAAACCGAGTCTCCTTCAAAAATAATATTCTTTGCTATAAGTCCCAATTCTCTGAGGGCTAAGTGACTATAGTCTATGCCTTCGCCATCGGGATCGTCTCTATCTTTATCCCAATATTGAAAGGCTACATTGTTGAGTTCAAGCTCATCCAGCCTAATTTTAAAGGAAGAAGGCGCAGTTGACGAAGTAGTATCCTCGGGGACAACGAAATAGTCGATGATAAACTGTAGGTTAAGATCGTCGAGGCTCTCATATTTTATCAAGTTAAACTCAACATTATTCAATATCAGTCTTTTGATATGCAATTCCGAAGCAAAATCTGTAGGTAAAAGCTGGATATTCATACTTTCAAGGGCCAATAGGCTTTGCTTGTTTTTGTCCTCAATTTGCAAACCGTTTATGTTAAGTGAGAAATCAATATCGAGAAAAAAGGAATTGATTCTGATTTTAGTTCCCATCTGTTCAGACAGATAGCCGGCAACAGTGCGTACGGCAAAGGTTTGCACAAAAGGATCGCGCAAGGCAGTATAAATGCTGATGGGAAAGGCTAGGATCACCATCAACAGGACCAGGAAGCTATTCCTGAGTTTTTTTTTGATACTTTTGTTGCTCAATTTAAACGTATATGGTCAGCTATATTTTAGGCATCGAATCATCCTGTGACGACACTTCGGCTGCGGTGCTACAAAACACCAAAGTGCTTTCAAATGTTATTGCTAATCAGCAGGTTCACGAGAAATTCGGTGGTGTAGTTCCCGAGCTTGCTTCACGTGCTCATCAGCAAAATATCATTCCGGTAATCGATGCCGCTTTAAAGGAGGCAAATATACATAAAAATGATGTGAGCGCGGTAGCTTTTACGCGTGGTCCAGGACTGCTGGGTTCGTTGCTTGTAGGCTCCTCTTTCGCCAAAGCCTTTGCGCTCTCGCTGGATATTCCACTGCTGGAAATCGATCATATGGAAGCACATATTTTGGCGCATTTTATTCAGGATGAGCCGGATAGTAAAGTACCTGATTTTCCGTTTTTGTGCCTTACCGTGTCAGGCGGCCACACCCAAATCGTATTAGTAAAAGATTATTTCGATATGGAAATAATCGGTAAAACCATTGACGATGCCGCTGGCGAAGCTTTTGACAAGGCTGCGAAAATTATGTCGCTTCCTTATCCCGGCGGGCCGGTGATTGATAAGTTGGCGCAGCTTGGAAACCCAGATGCTTTCAAATTTGCCGAACCGCGTATTGCAGGGTTGGATTATAGCTTTAGTGGATTGAAGACCAGTATTTTATACCTAATACGTGACGCCCTAAAAAAAGATCCACGGTTTATCGAGAGAAACAAAGCCGATCTGAGTGCTTCCATTCAGCATACCATAATAGAAATTCTGATGAAAAAACTTGTGTTAGCCAGCCAACAAACTGGGATAAAACAGCTGGCCATTGCCGGAGGCGTCTCGGCCAACTCAGGCCTGCGCAAAGCCATGCAAGTTGCTGCTGAAACCTACAATTGGGAAATTTTTATCCCGAAGATGAGTTACAGCACCGACAATGCCGCCATGATAGCTATTGCTGGTTTTTACAAGTGGCGCCAAAAGGAATTTGCGTCTCAGCGCATGACGCCCTACGCCCGTCAAAGCAGCAAAAAATGAAAGATAAAATAATGAATTGGAATCAGTTACTCTCGACCAAGCGATTTTCTACGTCAACGAATAAGAGCGATATCCGGTCTGAATTTCAACGCGATTACGACCGTATTATCTTTAGCAGTCCTTTTCGTCGTTTACAGAATAAAACGCAGGTTTTCCCGCTTCCGGGAAGTGTTTTTGTGCATAACCGGCTCACCCACAGCCTCGAAGTAGCCAGCGTTGGTCGTTCCATAGCACGTATCGTCGCCCGTGAGTTGATTTCAAAAAAACCGGAACTGGCAAATTCGGCGCTAAACGAAATCGATACGGTGGTTGCGGCAGCTTGTCTGGCGCACGATCTGGGCAATCCGCCTTTCGGTCATTCAGGCGAAAAAGCCATCAGCAGTTATTTTACCGAAGGCGAAGGCCGGCATTTGGAAAAAGAAATCACCCCACATCAATGGGCTGATTTAATTGATTTTGAAGGAAATGCCAACGCTTTCAGAACGCTGACACATCAGTTTGAAGGCCGTCGGAAAGGCGGTTTTTCACTTACCTATGCCACTTTAGCCGCGCTGGTAAAATATCCCTATCCGTCCTTTGGCAAAGGGAAACGCAAGAAATACGGCATATTTGATTCCGAACTGGAAGACTTTAGCGAGGTGATGCAGGAATGTGGCATCCCGGTGATCGGCCGCAGCACGGCGGGACACGAAATCTACGCGCGCCACCCCTTGGTGTATTTGGTGGAAGCCGCCGACGATATCAGCTATTTGATTATGGATATGGAAGATGCACACAAGCTGGGTATTTTATCCACCGAAAAGACCGAAGAGCTGCTGCTTTCATTTTATTCAAAAAACGAAGACAGTGATTATTTTGAATACAAAAACAGGATTTATAAAGAAGTTACTGACACCAATGAGCGTATCGCTTTTTTGCGTGCAACGACTATCAATACATTAGTGAAAGCTGTTAGTCAGGTATTTATAGAACAAGAAGACGAAATTATGACAGGACAATTTACAGGAAGTCTGGTGGATTACCTGAATCCAACGCTCACAAAAGCGCTTAATATTTGCCGAAAAGTTTCTGTAAAACAAATATATAACCACCCTGCCGTTGTAAAAATTGAGCTCACCGGTTTTCATGTTTTGGGTACGCTGATGCAAGAGTTTTGTCAAGCGGTGTTGTCGCCGGAGAAAAATTATCACCGCAAACTACAATCGCTGCTTCCTGAACAATTCAAACCAAAAAATGAGGATGTATATAGTAAACTGCAATCGGTAATCGACTTTATATCAGGCATGACGGATTTGTACGCGATGCAACTTTACAAAGATTTGCGTGGTATTGATGCCTGAGTTTTTTAGGTAAAATAATTCTATTGCCATGGATGAATAGCAATTCAGGCTAAAATATACTTTTGAACATTCAGTAATAATATTCGTTATCTTCGCTACCAAAATTAAATAAAATGAAGAATCTTCTGAAAACCCTCTCATTAATAGTAGTCTTAACTGCTTTTGGCACAGCGACTCACGCACAACAAAACTTTCAGGGCGATCAGCCGCAATTTGGTAGTCGGTGGGTGTTTGGCGGTGACTTTGGCCTGGGTTTTTCAAACTACGGTTCCAGTATTCTGATTTCACCGCAGGTAGGCTACCGCATAACGCCTGCCTGGGAATTTGGTGCGCGGCTTACCTATAATTATTACAGTTATAACCAGGCTGGGCTCAAGTTTTCCACCAATAATTACGGCGGCGGATTTTATACTTCTTATGAGATTTTCAGGGGATTATTTGCTCATGTTGAAAATGAAATACTTAGCTATGAGCAAGTTCGTTTAGATTATTTAGGAAATACCACACGCGAACGCAAAATTATTCATAGCGTTTTTGTTGGCGGCGGCTATCGGCAGTACTTCTCTTCGCGTGGTTTTGCCAGTATCACGATTTTATACAACCTCAATGAAACCCTTGATACACCCTATTCTAATCCACTGTTTCGTATTGGTTTTGGTTTTGGGTTGTGAGCTGGTTCAGGTATGATCTTTTACCTGGGTTAAGTCTTAAATATATTATTATCATTTGTGTCAAAGCAAGAATCCACTACGAAAAGTACTATTCTGCCACGAAATGATGCGCTGAGCTTGTCGAAGTGACACGAAATCACGAAGCTACCACAAAGCGTTTAACGTTAGCAATTAACATATTGTGGTATTCTTTATTTCTCGCCTTTTCGGAGGAAGCTTAAGCTTTGAATTAACAAGAAAATTCATCTAATTATCCACAACGAAAACCTTGCTTTTTTCTCCGTCAAGGCAAAAAAATTTCGGTGGGTTTTTATTAAAAACCCACCGAAAACATAAAATAAGATTCAAGAAAGAATACTACTTCAGTGTAGTTTAAGCCAGTTACCTTCTCGGTTTCACACGTTTGTAGCTGCCGTTTTCGCCCATAATTTCATACAGCCAGTCAAAGCTACCGTCTGAATAAACAATGGCCAGCTCCGGGTATGATTCATCGTAATCTTCGTCAACATACAGCTTAAACATAATATCTCCAAGTTTGGAATTTAAGACTGTATGATGCAGCTCCACAGCAAGTTGTGTATTGAGATAATCTATATCGCCATTGGTAGCCTCATCACCGATAAGTTCCATACGGGCCTCAATTTTAGCCATATTCATTGTGCCTTGTGCTTTTAAAGGGCTAACAGCATAATTTCCACTGAGTTTCTCCACATCCTCCAGATTAGATGAGTAGATAATATCCAGGTTATACCCCATCAGTTCAGTGCTACCTTCTTTAAAAGAAAGGTTGGAGCTGTAATTGGTGCCACTTCCATTCAAACTCATTTGGAATTGGTAAGGGGCACTTGTCAGGTTGGCGTTTACCAATGTTGGTGTACCATCACTCGACAGTTCACTGTGATAGCTTCCGCTCATTATGCTGATACCATCCACCTTAAGGCTCAGGTCAGCATTTGTTGGCACCTCTTCCTGGTAGGTTTCAGTGACCCATTCTTCTTCCCAGGAATCCCACCAGGTTTCGGTATAGGTGATTGTGGTGTATTCAAGGTTTTCCAGCGTAAATACAGCATTGTTTTGCTGCAAAGCGTGTGCTTGTTCACCAGCCGGAAAGTTTAATTGTAACTGTGTGGTGCTGGTGGATGTAAGCTCAAATTCATCAAGATCAAAATTATAGGTGTAAATACCATAGTCGCCAACTTCTGTCGCATTTCTATTGCCGGATGCATCCAGACGGAAGTTGTCCTTGATTTTTGCCAGGTGAAGCTTTCCAGACTGAAAAAGTGTTTTCTGCATCTTTTTTCCCCAGTCTGCGTCCATCAAGACTGACAGATAGCTCATTGTCTGCATCGAAGGGGTACCCATCACTTTATTCATTTCGAGATTAATTCCCTGAGTAGCGTTTCTTAGTTCTACCTTGGCTGTTTCAGGTGCAATTTCTTTGATTTCGTCCTTGTTGTCTTTACATGAAACAAAGGAAAAAACAAATAAAATCACAAACAATCGTGTTAACAATTTCTTTGTTTTCATAATGATTTGTTTTTTAATAGATTTTTAAAAAAAGGTTTAGTTTTAGCAAAAATAGTAAATTATTGCTATCGGTTGCTATTAAATACTACTTTAATCTAAAAACTAACTATTTTTGAGAAATGAAAATTAAGGTGATGAGGCTTTGGACAAACAAATTTTACAGCTTATTTAGTGTAATACTTTTTGTTTTATTAGTGGTCGCAGCCTGCGATAACACTCGGAAAATGCCACAATCGGATGCTGTAGCAGATACTTCTGAAGAAATATCCTGGGCTTATGAAGGCATCAATGAATTAAAAAGAGGGGATATTCTGGTTAGGCCCAACTTGAATATCTTTCCAGGAACAGCATTGGTGCCGAGGGGAATGGGATTCGGTCATGCTGCATTGGTTACTAAAGGCTTTAAGCACTCAAATATAGACAGTTTGCTTGCTGGCATTCAAATTATTGAGTCGATTGCCAAGGATGTTTCAGCTGATTTTCAGATAAGAGAAATCAGTGGGCTTATAAGAAGTCGCTTTGACGCCTTTAATAATGACAATTTTGATCTGAGATATACCGGAAATAGGTACCGCTTGCGATTGGCTTTGAGCGAGGCAGAGATTGATTCAGTTATTGCTTTTGCCTTGGCACAAAAAGGAGATCTATCGGCTTGGAATGCCAGTAAGGCCTTTCCTGATAACTCTTTTAATGACAGCCTTATAGACATTGGACTTCGGGAGAATTGGGCAGATAATGCTACTTGGTATTGCTCACATTTGGTGTGGCAGTCGCTTTTTTATATTACCCGAAAAGATGCCGATGCCAATGGCGGCTATATGGTGTATCCAAATGATTTGATTCAAGCTGATTTATTCGACAATACCGAAAGCCATCAAGGGCGGGCGCGTTTCTGAATTGCGGGTTTGAAGCGGCGCCAGAGCAAGTCCATCCAGGATAAACATCTTCATATTCAGCAACTTTTGAAGGATGAAAAGCATGTCTTCCAGATTTTCTACGCTGCCATCTGAATAGCTTATCATTGGATTTATACGATCGCGGCCAGCAATATGAGTCAGAAAAACCTGACCGATTTGATTGCCGTTAGTGCTTGAAATATTAATTTGCGTGTGATTGTTGTAGGTTTCAATAAAGTTTGCCGTTTCAGTATGTAAAAAGTCTTGATCTGATTGGTACATCAACCGGATGGGGAAAGCGATCAGCGAAATATTTATATCATTGTAATACAATGTGTTATCCACAGTTGTGACATTTGAGCTTAAGTTTGTACTCAACTTCTTTTCTCCGTTTTCCTCCAGCTCAAATGCTATATTTAATTTGGCATACGAAGGATAAAAAGTTGTGTTGAGTAGCAGCTTGAATTTGAAGTTTGCGAAAAGCAATTCAAAAGCCATTTTAGCTGGTAAATCATGCGCGTAGTTGGCAGAAAGATGGGCGGTAAAAAGTGTTTTTTCGCCGGCTGTAATTTTGGCTTCCAGCTTTTGTGGAAAGATCATCTGCAAGGCAGTTTGTGTCTCTCCATATTCAATCAGAGTGAAGTTCGCCAGGCTATCCCGCTTTGAGTCAAAGGGATAAATCAGTTCAACCCTGTTGCTTTCAGCTTGTTTTTCAATCGCACCGATCTCGGCATTCAAATAATAAATACCCTTATTGGCATTAAAATCATAGCCATACGCATACGTTTCATTCATAAAAGGAATCGGCAGCTCAGGTATTTCAGAGAGTTTGATAAGCGCTCTGAAAGCTTCCGTTTTTCCAATGCGTCCGGCCAGCTGAATCACCTCATTATCGAAAGCCCGGAGGTGTTTGCGAGCTTCTTCCGGTGCCAATGCTTGTCTGCAGGTAGAACATAAAAAAGCGATGAATAGCAACATCATCCAGTTGCCATATTTAGTCAAACGCGCTTTAGCTGATTTTTTTACTATTTGCATCGCACAAATGTAAGCTGAAATTTCTTTTCGTGTAAGAGGAATAATACTTTATTGGTTAGGCGCAGCGATTTAGCAGCAATAAGCTGATAGTGAACCTATTGATGATTGCGAAAAGCCAAGGCTAAAGCCCTTTAAAACAGACACTTTTTGATTAAGCCCAGGCTTAATCAAAAAGCGTGAACTGAATTTAAAGCTGTGACAGAACCACTATCCATGCAGCCTTTTATTCATTTCTTCGGCAATATAAGAAGCCACATCATCTGCATAAGAATTCATGCTGAAACCGGCATCATAACCCAATTCTTTAGCCAGCTCGTGCGAGATGCGCGGGCCACCACAAATCAGTATTACCTTATGCCTCAGGCCTTCAGCTTCGAGCATCTCAACCAATTCGGTGAGGTTTTTGATATGTACATCTTTTTGGGTAACGGTTTGTGAAACCAATAAAACATCAGCTTTCAGTTCGATAGCTTTGGCAATAAATTCTTCGTTAAGCACCTGGCTACCCATATTTAAGGTATCGAACATCTCGTAGCGTTCCAGTCCAAAGTGTCCGGCATAGCCTTTCATATTCATGATGGCATCAATGCCAACGGTATGCGCATCGGTTCCGGTACTGGCACCAATCACTACTACTTTGCGTCCAATATTTTTGCTGATGTATTCGTCTGTTTCTTCCATGCTCATCACCGTCGATTCTACTTTAGGTACTGAAATCGTCGTGTAATCTACAGTGTGCGTGCAACTTCCGTAGCAAACAAAAAATGAAAACCCCGGTGTAAGTTCTTTATAAAACACCACTTGTGGGTTTTCAAAACCCATTTTCCGCATCAACTGTTTAGCAGCCTCGATAGCTTCGTCGTTGCAGGGAACGGGTAGTGTAAAACTGATCTGCGTTTTGCCATCATTTAGGGTATCGCCATAAGGTTTAACTTTCGTTAGGTCAAGGCTTTGCTCGCCACCTTTTTTGTCCATAGCATATAATCCGCCGCTCATATTGTCGTTTCTCCTTTCATTAATCCGATAAATGGGTTACTGTATTCGGGGGTTTTTTGCACCACGCCTTGCAAACCTTTTCCGCCTGTTTTTGAACGTTTTACATCACCGAAAATTCCTTTTTCAAGGGATGAAAACAGCCCTTCCTGCTCAATGCGACCGAGCAATTCGATGGCTTCTTCCAATACTTCTTGCGCGCGTATGCGGATGATGCCGTCTTCTTTAAACTCTACTTCGTCGCCAATATTTTTCATATTGTTGAAGATGTAACGGGCATTTTCGATCGCTACAAAACGGTCGCTCATAAAGGGTGTGTGGATGGCTTCTGTCATCATACCAAGCAGTTGAATACCTTGTCCGGTCCAGATTGAGATTTGATTGAACAAAGCATTTTGTATCTGGCCTTTGAAAATATTTCCGGTCATAAACTTGGTAGGAGGCATATATTTCAGGGTGGCTTTGGGGAAAATTTCACGCGTCATTTGGGCCTGTGCCAGTTCGTAAAGGAAACCGTTTTCCAGTTGAGGATCCATCTCAAAAGCATGTCCCAGTCCCATTTGCTCTTCGGGCAAGCCAGCTAACAGTGCCAGTTGTTCATTGATGAGGTCGCTGGCAAGCACGGTGCGGGCTTCTTCGTAGGCGTCGGCGGTGGTGAGGTAATTATCTTCACCGGTATTGATAATAACGCCGGCGAAGGAATTGATTACGCGCGAAAAATATTGATCGATCAGGGTGCGCTGCATATTGATGTCGCGGAACAAAATGCCGTAAAGCGCATCGTTCAGCATCACATCTAAGCCTTCGAGTGCACCCATTGCAGCGATTTCGGGCATGCAAAGGCCGCTGCAATAGTTACACAAACGGATATAACGTCCCACTTCTTCGCCCACTTCATTGAGTGCGGTGCGCATAATACGGAAGTTTTCCTGGGTAGCAAAAGTCCCTCCAAAACCCTCTGTAGTAGCACCATAAGGCACATAATCGAGTAGGCTTTGACCGGTAGTTCTTATTACTGCAATAATATCGGCTCCCTGACGCGCTGCGGCCTGCGCCTGAACAACGTCTTCATAGATGTTCCCGGTAGCCACAATCACGTAAATATACGGTTTTGAGCCTTCGCCCATAGTGGCGATATAATCTTCGCGCCGCTTGCGATTAGCAGAAACACGTGCAATGGCCTCTTTTATATAAGGTTTCAGGATTGCTTCACGCTGCTCTTCAGGATAAATATTTATTTTACGAAAATCAATTTTACCTTCGACTAACTGCTCTGTAATTTGCTGTGGGTCGAGGCCAGTTTCTAGCATGGCGTTGGCCAAATGAAAAAGCACACCTTGCGCGAGCAAGCCTTTTTCTTTCAGCTCATCAACCAAAATATTTGGCAGCGGTATCTCGTCAGCATCAATGCCATCAATGCCAATCAGCCGGCACAGCGTGCGTTCGACGGTCACAGTCGTGAATCCCTCAACATGCTGCTGCACCTTGTCGGCAATATTTTGAGCCAGTCGTTTGGCTTCTGCCACCCTGTTAAAGTCTAATCCTAATTTACTTTTTTGCATCTGATTCGTTATATAATTCTACAATTTCTTCTCATTGAGGTCCGCATAAAGTTTGGCGCCATCGGTCAGCGCTTTATCTATGCCGAGTATTTTTGCAATTTGCAAAGCTTCGCGCGGCACTTCGTCGCTTTTGTGTGTCACCAATGAATAATCCATATATTGATTGATGTTTGCCACCGTGATGGGTTCGGTATTTGTTGGAAAATGCAGGCCTTTCACACGCAGTTTTCTGCAGTTGGTTTTTAGTCCGCTATAATGTGTCGTAATTAAGCTCCGCACTTCTAACTTTTCCAGCAGGTCGATCAAGGCATTAGCTATGGCGATACCTTCGTGCGGATTTGTGGTGCGTGCCGGTTCATCAATCAGCACCAAGAGTTTTTTACCGGCCCTTGCCTGCGCAATGATGGCCTGGATATTCAACATTTCTGCTGCAAAAGACGATAAGCCGCTCAGCTCTGATTGCTCGTCGCCAATGCCCGTCATAATTTTTTCTACCGGAACAATTTCCGCGGAGGCGGCAGCAACGAAAAACCCAAACTGAAACAAATATTGATTCAAAGCGATGGTTTTTAGCAACATCGTTTTGCCTGCCATATTGGCACCTGTAATGATGCAGGGCGCTTTGTGTAAGCTAATATCCCAAGGCTGAAACTGCTGATTTTGTTGTTCGAGCAGCGATTTTACCTGCGGGTGAAATAGTCTGGTAAAGTTGCTTGAATCTATGGAAATTTGAGGTTTTACCAGCTCAAGATCAACGGCCAAACGGGCGCGTGCCAGCATAAAGTCCAGCTCGGCAACGGCTTGCCAGGCTTCAGAAATCTCAGTGTAAAACGCCCACAATTTAGTAGATAGTGCTTTACGGATTTCATCTTCAATTTCGATACACTGCTGATGAATTTGTAAGGCTTCTTCTGATTGCTGGTCTTTTATTGCTTTACGCTTTTTACGTAGCGCGGATAGTGGTTCACTGTAGGCATCGTATATAAAAAAGTGTGGAATGTGGTTTTGCTCTGGATCAAGAATTTTTATAACTTTAGTTAAATCAGAAATCACTATCCCGTTATAATCCAGCACCTTAAGCTGTTTTCTGATTTCATCAGCCAACAATGCAAAACGTTTGATTTCAAATAATTCGATATCATCGAGTACTGCCTTGCCGCTTAAGTTGTTGAGTGTTCCTTGTATGTCGTGCAGGTCCTGTAAGCGCTGGATGATAACTTTGATAGCTCCCAAAAAGTGAGAATTCTTAAAGCGTTCTACCATTTCGGAGAGCAGTTCAAATTCTTTTTCCAAAACTACCGGATCAGACATAAAAAGCTGTTGCAGCATGCGTTGGCGGCCAACCGAAGATTGCAGTTGCAGCAGCTCGATGATGTATCTAAGTCCGTTCTGTTGATGTATCGCTTTTCCGAGATTCATAGCTTGTCAGAGTTTAAATAAATCGTAAACCGGGATACCAATTCTCTCCATCAATTTCTCACGAAGCACTTTTGAGTCAAGCACATAGCCCTGTGGCGAAACCGGATTTACGCAAACGCTAATCAATTTAGTTTGCAAAAGTACTTTTATTTGGCCGCCCCTTTTCGTGAAGGCGTGATAACTATCGCTATCAGCAAAAATATGGGAGAAGTCACGCGCAATAATTACCGTGTTTTCTATATCGGCTTGCATGCGCAAAAAGTTGAGTAAACCGGCAGTTACAGCACCACTGACATAAAAAGTAGTGCCAAATTCAAACAATTTATCCTTATTGTCTTCCAACAAAAAAGCCGATTCTATACCCAAATCATGCACTTCGCCTTGCTTGTCGATAGCCCAAAGTCCACTCGTAATTTGCAACAGCTCATCGCTTTTTTCACTATCCCAGAGCGGCAAATTTATCAGCTCATGCAAAAAGGCTGTTTTGGAAATAAGTGTTTGCATATTTGCCGAAAGGGCTGCACCGGTAGCCAATACCATACTCTCTGTAATAGCCGGTGATCCAAGGCTTTGACGCGATAGCGCACCATCTACCAGCGTGGTTTGCACACCAAACTGAGACAGTGATTCAAGCAGTTTTTTTAGCCAAAAAGTGTCTGACGGTCCGGCTATCAACACCTTACCGGCTGCTGTAACCCGTGCTGTTACAAGTCTTCCCATCGAAGTGCGCTGCTTGCTGAGGTTGAGGATTTTGGCATCCAGCTTTTTTGTTCGGTAGTAAGCTTCACTGGTAACAAAAACGTCGCCTTCTTTCAGGTGAATTTCTGGTTTGTGGGTGAGTGAAACTTGATCCATACCTTCTCCATCAAGGCCAATTGAGGTAATAGCCAGCTTATGGCTCGAATTTTCCAGCCGCTTTAAAACATAATTTAAGCATTCGGTTTTGCCCGTGTTCTTCTCCATCCCAACGATGGAAACGCTTTTGTATTTTAATATCTCATCAACGAAGGGCATACTGGGTTATTCTAATCACAAGCTATAACTGTCATTGTCTACCCTGCAATCTTTGTCGATTGGGGCAGGGCAGGCAATAACATTCATTAAGCTAAGCGGTTCAGGACAGCTGAACCGGTGTTTCAATTTTTATGTGTCGTTTCTTGCGTGAAAGCCCATCGGGTTCTAACGAAAGCCGTTTTCCGGTTAAGAGGTTAGAAACACCTTCGTTTTGCAATTCTTCGCAATCTTTACAATGGCATTCACTCTTGTAATTATCAGGCTGTGAATAGGTTGTGATAACACCTTCAAAGTTACGCAAGACTACTTTTTCAGGGCTTTGCGAGATAAGATAAGTCGGCATAACAGGGATTTTACCTCCGCCACCGGGCGCATCCACAACAAATGTAGGCACAGCATAACCAGAAGTGTGACCACGAAGACCTTCAATAATCTCGATCCCTTTAGAAACTGGCGTACGAAAATGTTCCAGTCCCATGGAAAGGTCGCACTGATAGATATAATAAGGACGCACCCTGATTTTCACCAGCCCGTGCACCAATCTTTTCATCACATTCACACAATCGTTTACGCCACGCAGCAACACGCTTTGGTTTCCCAAAGGAATGCCAACATTAGCCATTTTGGCGCAAGCTTCGGTGGATTCCGGCGTAATTTCGTTGGGGTGATTAAAGTGTGTGTTGAGCCAGACTGGATGGTATTTTTTAAGCATATTCACCAAATCATCGGTAATGCGTTGCGGACAAACAACCGGCACGCGGGTACCGAGGCGAATAATTTCTATGTGGGGTATATCTCTGAGGCGTTGGATGATAGACTCGAGCATTTTGTCGCTAACCATCAGCGCGTCGCCACCCGAAAGTAGCACGTCGCGAATTTGTGGCGTGCGGGCTATATAGTCGATACCAGCCTGAATTCTTGCAGAAGGTGAAGCGTGGTCGGTCTGTCCGGCAAAACGCCTGCGGGTGCAATGGCGGCAATACATTGAACACATATCAGTAATCAGAAACAGCACCCTGTCCGGATAACGGTGTGTGAGTCCGGGAACCGGTGCGTCTTCATCTTCGCTCAGCGGATCGAGCAAATCAGCAGGACTTATATGCGTTTCACTTCCTGACGGAATAGCTTGCTTGCGAACAGGGTCATTAGGATCTTTTGGATCAATCAAAGTGAGGTAATAAGGTGTGATGGCCATGCGCAAGGTTTGAAGCGATTTTTTCACGCCTTCTTCCTCTATAGGGGTTAGTTCAATATATTTTTTGAGCTGGTCAAATGTCTCCACCCGATTTTTTACTTGCCACTTCCAGTCGTTCCATTGTTCATCGGTAATACCGGGATACATCCGATGTCTTCTATCTGTTGCATTCATTTTTAAAGGTTTTTTTATGTATCAAATCCCTTCTCACCGCACGGGTGAAAAGGGATTTTTGTTAGTTTTCAATAGTTCAGTTAAGCATAAAGCTCTGTAAAAATATTCCTAAGCTTTTCGCTTTCGCGGAGTAGTTCGAGGGTGATCTCAGCATGGCCTTTGGTGTAGCCGTTGCCAACAATCATGGTAACATCGCTGCCCACACCTTCAGCGCCTAACGCTGCTTTGGTAAAGCTGGTGGCCATGGAGAAGAAATAAACAGTGCCTGAGTCTTTCGTGCACAAAATACTGGTCATTTCAGTGTCGTTGATATTCACATTGTTAATGGTAACGTCAGCCATCTGGCCGTTGGTCAGTTCTGCAACTTTTTCCATAACTGCCACTGGCATTGTAGCATTAGCCGGGAAAACATGATCGCAAAAATCCAAAGCTTTCAAGCGATTAGTACTTTTTTCACTATGCGTGATTCCGATTACCATACCGGTTACGCCGGCACGTTTTTTCGCTTCATAGCAACACAGCATACCCGATTTTCCACCGGCACCAATAATTACAACGGTATCGCCAGGTTTTACCAGTTTGGCAGTTTGGGCTGGAGCACCAGCTACATCAAGTGCAGATAAAGCCAGCTTCTCTGGCATATCATCAGGAATTTTGGCATAGATACCGCTTTCAAAAAGTATGGCTTTGCCGTCGATATCCACCTGATCCACATCTTTGCGGATGGCTTTAATTTTGTCGATACGTAAAGGTGTGAGCGACAATGAAACAAGTGTGGCAATTTTATCACCTACTTTCAGGTCGATTTTGCCTTCGAGGGCAGGACCGATTTTCTCAACAATGCCAAGCAGCATACCACCCGAGCCAGTAACCGGATTGCGGTGTTTACCTTGTTTGGCCACGATGTCCATCATTATTGCTTTGATTTTTTCTTCGTCGCCGCCTGCTTGCTCTTTAATTTGGGTAAAACTGGCCGAGTCCACGTTGAGGGTGGTTACGTCAATAAGGATTTCGTTGTCATACAACTCATCCATATTGTTGTCGATTTTATTTGCCGGCTGTGGCAATACGCCTATGGGGTCGATGACGCGATGTACTCCGTATTTATTTCCTTTTTTCATATAATACTATTTAATAATATTTTGATTTCGAGTGATTTGATATTTTATTTTGTAAGTGGTTTAAGTCCGAGAATCTGACGAGCTTCAGTTGGGTTAGCTATTTGGCGTCCCATTTCTTTGGCCATACGCACAACTTTTTCTACCAGCTCGCCATTGGATTTGGCCAATACGCCTTTTGACAGATAGACATTATCCTCGAAGCCCACTCTCACGTGGCCTCCGTCGATGATGGCAGCCATTGCCAGCGGGAACTCGAAGCGGCCAATACCAGCTACGGTATAAGTGGAATCGGCAGGCAGGCTATGACGCAGGAATACAAAGTCGCGTAGCTCGCCAGTGATACCGCCGTTTACGCCCATCACCAGGTCAAAGTGCATGGGGTCGAGGATAAATCCTTTTTTGTGCAAGCGTAAAGCCATGTCGATCATGCTTTTATCAAACACTTCCAGCTCAGGCTTGATACCCAATTCTATCATTTTTTTTCCGAAATATTTTATGGTATTTTCGGTATTGGTAAAAACTTCATCGCCACCAAAATTGAGTGTTCCACAGTCAAGGGTTGCCATTTCAGGCTTAAGTTCCGTTGGTTGCAGGCGTTCGTCATCGGTCATTCCCACAGCACCGCCGGTTGAAGGCTGAATAATTACGTCGTGTATTTCTTCCTTTATGGCGTTAATGATTTCTTCAAACCGGCCTTTGTCTTGTGTAGGTGTGCCATCGTCCCATCGCACATGCAGATGGATAATGCTGGCACCGGCATCGTAGGCAGATTTTGCTTCGCGCACCATTTCTTCAACGGTATAGGGAACAGCAGGATTGTGCTCTTTAAGTACTTCGGCACCGCAGATAGCGGCAGTGATGATTAATTTTTCCATAACTATGTGATTTATTACTGAATTAAATTCCGGATGGAAAATACCCCGGCTATATTATTTGTTTTTTCGTTGATTTTTTGAAGGAACCACACAGGTGCCTGTAGCACGGCAAACCACGATAGGCTCAGCCAGAAAATCAGCTGCTGAATCGGAAATATCCGGGCGTGGAACAACCACTTTACGGGCTTCAAAAGTCATTTTGCGTGAGCTTTTGCCAACTTCTGTGATGCTGCCTTCGGCCTCGATAAATTCGCCGGCATAAACCGGTGCCGTGAAGTTAACCATATCGTAGGCCACGAAAAGGCCCTCGTCGCCATCATTGCGGATGAGCAGTTCGGTGGCTACGTCACCAAAAAGTTGAAGCATCTTGGCACCGTCAACCAGGTTGCCACCATAATGCGCATCGTTAGAGCCCATGCGCAGGCGAATCATTACTTTTTCCATGTCAATTGTATATTTTATTACAAAAAATCTTTCATTTATACACTAAAAAAATACTGTGTCATCCCTTGTTTTTAGGACTTTGAATCAGGCTTCAAAATTACAAAATGTTTACGAGATTTTGTGCCTTTTAGTGCTTTAGTTTAGGGTTTTGTAAGGGATAAAGAATGATTCTAAATAGTGATGCTAAAAGCAGCAACAAAGGTTTCGATTTTATAACCTGAGTTCTATTAAAATTAAAGAGTTCAGGTTTATAGCTATTTAACAATTTCAGAACCTCATATCCATTTACAGGTTTTTAGTTTGCCTGAAGTTTTCATTCGAAAAATAGATTTGTTGTAGATTTTTCAAATTTCAAGCCTTAAAAGTAGCATTTTCGCAATTTATAACGCTTCTAAATTAAGACTATATTCTGTGGAATTACAATCATTTAATAATTATTTTAAATTTTAGTGTTTTCCTGAAAAATAAAGCGCCAGAATAACCAAAATTTTGTACTAACTTCACAACCTCAAAACCAGCTTATGAAAACAAGCCGTTTTTTTAGTTCGTTTCTAACCGCAGTCTTTAAGTTGTGTACTTTAAAAGGCAATAGCTTGTTAAGCTTGCTCTGCTTACTTGAACGGCATAGCCATTCCCCCCCCCCCCCAAGCAAGAGTATGGCGGTTTAACGTGCCTATTGAGCTTTACTTTAAATTATTATCGCGAGATTACCGATACACTTTTATTCGAGAAAAAATTTATGTCCTTTTACACAACAAAATATATTTTCTTTCTGGGGAAAAATCGGTTTATTTTTTGTGGCTTCCGGTGTCGGTAGTGAGGTCGGAAGCCTGCGAAAGCATAGTAATCTAAATTACTTTTCTTTTATGCTGTATTTGCAAATTGAAAAGTAAAATTAGCAAACCACACCTGAAAAATGAAATGCTACTACTAAAAGAAAATTCATTTTTTATATGTCCACTTGCCTATAAAGCATAGGCATTAGCGAGTTACATTACTTACGAAAACTTTAAAACAGAAAACTATGAACACAAGAATTTTACGAAGAAACGCAAAAAATTTGCAACTATCATTCTTTACAAGTGTCTTATTTGTGTTGTTGCTAAGTCCACTATATATTAGTGCGCAATATCAACCAACACTTTCAGCCGATAACCTAAACTGGAAAATTGCACATCAACAATTGGCTGGCAGAATTATGGGTGAACTTACAGTTAACTCAACTGATAACAGTGACTATTTTGATTTGCACTTTTATTTTACCGAAGGTTCTGAAAGTATTTATGCCGGCACAATAAGGGAGGATGTTGCAGGAGGAAAGCTTTGGTATATTGAGCCAAATAGCACAGATGAGAAACTAATCTTTGATTTGGAATTAACTGTCAATGAAATCTTTATGAACTTGGGAAATCCGGGCATCAATATGCAAGTGGATAGTGTTTATGAAGTTGATGGCCTTAAAATCATTGAATTTGATGCCTCCACAAAATGGGATGAACCAATTAGGTTTATTGAAGGAGTAGGGCCAAACACAGGACTGATTTGGTCCTGGATTTCTGGTGGTTTTTTGGATCCTTATGCTGTTTGCAAATATGAAGACGAGGTTTTAGTTTATGCAAACAACAATCCTAATTTCTTAGGATGTGAATTTGATCCAATGAACACTACAGATTTAACAATCGGCCAGATACTTGTATATCCCAACCCGGCACAGGATAAATTAACGATCCATATACCTGGTTTACACATTAAGAATACCATTTATATAGTAGATATTTATGGTAAACTTATTTATCAAACAGTAACTTCTAACAAAGAACTCACCCTAAATATTGACCAGCTGAGTTCCGGAATATATTTTCTTAAAATTCAAGGAGATGATTACTCTATCTATGGTCAAAAACTTATTATAAACAGTTCTAAATAGACAAAATAATGAAAAAATATACATTCTTTTTATTACTATTTGCTCTTGCATTTAGTAAGATGGCTATAAACCAAGAGGGTATTCAAGGAACAGTTACTGATGAAACAGCAAAACCACCTGAAAACTTCAGTAGAACTTCAAATGGATATAGTCAATTTTTTCGCCCAGTTATAAATATTGATTCAACATCATGGGATATAGCATACATGCAATTATTTGGAACAGTAATGACTAAACTGATTACGAAAAACAATCCAGATTCAATATATTCTATGTTGTATTTTTATGATGACACACAATATCTTGACTATGCAGGCAAAATACGTGAGGACACAATTAGTGGTAAAATTTGGTTTGTTGATCCATATTATAATAATGAAATGTTAATAATGGACATGGGGTTAGTAAAAGGCGATACTTTTCAAATTTATAATAATTGGAGTACTGTTGATAGCGTGTTTTATAGTGACAATAAAAAGATTATACGGTTCAATTTACAAACGAGATGGGATGAGCCAGTTATGTTTATTGAAGGTGTAGGTCCAAACATAAGTTTGGTATATGCTTCAGATCCTGATTACGACAGGTTTTATGCTACTTGTAAATACAATATCGATGCACTGGTTTATATCAATAATAACATGAATTTCATAGGTTGTATGCCAGACCCTACCCGATTAGAAGACATTTCAGAAAATGAGGGCATCATTATTTATCCGAACCCAACTACTGACAAACTTCATATTGAGCTTTCACATGAATTCCCTCTAAATTCAGAGTTTATTCTAACGAATGCGATTGGACAAATACTTATTCAGAAATCATTTAAAGAAAATAAGCTAACTATTCAATTAAATAATATAAAGCAAGGCACTTATTTTGCAACCATAGTTAATGAGCAATATACATTTAATCAAGCAATTATAATCTCTAACTAAAACTTTTTATTATGAAAATCTTAAAAAAAATGCCAAGCATGATTCTTCTCATGCTAACTGTTTTCATGGTTTCACATTCCAATGCACAGGTTATTCTTGATACTATATGTTGGATACATGTAAATAATCCTGAATACGCATCAGCCTCAGGTAAAGATTTCTCTTTGCAAAGTGATCTAAACTCTGTTTTTGCCATAAATAAAGTTGATTTTTACGAACAAGCATTTCCATTTGCAAAAACACCAGAATTACTTAAAATACACGAAATTAGATGTAATTCAAACGGGAGTATCACCTCGGTCATTAATGAGCTGTTATCAAAGTTTCCAGACGTATTTGACCGGGTTTCGTATTTTGAAGATGGACTAGATACAGTTCTAGTTTATGACCCTATTGATGAGTTTTGGGTTACACAAGCTGATGGCTGGTTGTGGCATCTTACGAAAATACAAGCTGCCGAAGCATGGGACATTACAAGAGGAGATCCTATGATAAAAACAGCTGTATTAGATAAAAAATTCGACTCCTCCTCAAACTATCTTTTTTCTAAATGTTAGTATTATGAAAAAGACAATTATTTCATTTTTATTATTATTTCTTGCTATTTCAATTCATTTAAAATCACAGCCTCAATGGAAATTCCATGTTGCTTTTGAAGATGGCATCGGTGCAAAAGATACCATTTGGTTTATTTGGGATACAACGGCTACCTTATACGGATTAGATGCAGCTTTAGGAGAAGAACCTGTTTCCTTAGATTATTCAGTTTTTAATGTATGGACTTATAACGGAGTAAATACAACTTATGATACTCTTAAAACAGTAGCATTACCTTATACTGATAGTTTTGAAAACTCCATAGATGCTATAAATTATGAATTACCCATAACAATTACTTGGGATTCAGCACTATTAAATGCAGATTGGTTGCCCCCAACACCGGTTGGGTGGATAAATTATGCCCGTATTGATAACAACTATTTCTTTTTTTATAACAATAACGGACTGGCTCATCAATACGACATGACACTTTCTGATTCGGTTACGGCACCTTATGATGGAAATACAGACCCTTGGGCATGGCAGGACTGGGTTCATTTTCCAATGGGTATTTATCTCGTACAAGACCCTACGGTATTTGTTGACGATTATATTTATGAACCTAAAACTATTCTCAGCCTCTATCCCAATCCTTTTAAAATAAATACGAGCATTGAGTTTTACCTGGAAAACAAATCTTACGTTGAATTATCTATATTCGACTTTCGGGGTATAAAAATCAGAAGTTTAATAAATCAAACACTGAATGTTGGAAATCATAGAATAAAATGGAACGGGCTTGACCAAGCCGGCAAGCCATGCAAGCCCGCTCCGTATTTTGTTTACTTAAACGTAAACGGAACACCCATACATTCAATTAAATTAATAAAGTATTAACTTAAATTCATGTACAAATGAAACATACAATCACATTTCTGCTCTTATTCCTAACAGCACAACTGCTTATTGCCCAGCATTTCGATATTGAATTCCAGCAATGCTACGGGGGTTCTTTAAATGATTATCCCATGAGCATTATTCCCGTTAATCGCGGTTTTATCTCTTTAGGCTACTCTGCCTCCAACGATGGCGATGTGTCCTTCCAATATGGGGAGGGCGATATTTGGCTTGTGCGTTCCGATGCCAACGGTCAAATGCTCTGGGAAAAAACCTACGGCGGGAGCGAAAATGATAATTCATGGAGTATATTACCAACACCTGACGATGGCTTTCTTTTATTTGGTGATACCTTTTCTGCTGATGGTGATGTAGGTCTCAACAAGGGAGGCTGCGATTTGTGGGTGGTAAAAACCGACAGCCTGGGCAACCTGGAATGGGAACAATCCTATGGTGGCAGCATGAATGATTACGCAAACGATGCAATCATTGCACATGACGGCGGTTACATTCTTATTGGAAGAACATATTCGTCAGATGGTGATGTAAGCTTCAATCATGGGTTTACCGATGTTTGGGTGGTGAAAATTAGTGCAGAAGGTAATCTTGAATGGGAACACAGCTATGGCGGCACGGAATTAGACTCGGGATCTTGCATCAGTCGAACTTCCGATGGTGGCTATATTATCGGCGGCACAACGCTCTCAAGGGATGGTGATGTACTATGCACCAAAGGCATATCTGCTGCTTTGGTAATCAAAATTGATGCCTTAGGCGAAATCCAATGGCTGCAATGCTATGGGGGTAGTTATTTTGAGGGGGCGGATGATTTCATACAAACCGGGGATGGTGGCTATATTTTTCTTGGTGGCACCACTTCCAGTGATGGAGATGTGATCGGCTACCACGGCATACCCGGCGAAGCAAACACCATGGACAAATGGTTGGTCAAATTAGATGCAAGCGGCCAAATTGAATGGCAACGGTGTATCGGTGGAACAGGATTTGATAAATCTAAAATAATCAGACAGTTGAGTGATGGTGGTTATCTGGTGGGTGGTTCTTCCAGCTCACGTAATGGGGATGTTACTTGCAACCAGTCAGACCCAAGCGGATATACCGTAATCCTTTATAAAATATCCTCTATCGGCGAGATTGAATGGACAAAATGTCTGGGTAGTCAGGTTAACAACTTCCTAGGAGACTTACATATATACTCTGATTACCATTTTCTTTTGGCAGCCTCGGCACGCCACAATGGCATTGATGTGGACTGCGATCACAAAGGCCAATCCGATTTCTGGATAGTAGATATCATGGACACCACGGTAAGCCTAAAAGAAGAAAAGAAGCAGGAGATAAGGCTTTATCCTAACCCTGCCACCACCCAAAGCTGGCTACAACTACCCGAAAACATATCACTTGCACAGGCGCAAATTGAGCTTTACAGCTTCTCAGGAAGGCTGCTGCACAAAGCAAAGCCATCAAGTCACTTTTATAAAATTGATGTGGCACATTTGCCCAAAGGTTTGTATTTGGTGAGGTTGTGGAATGGCGAAAGCTGGTTGGTGGAGAAGCTGGTGGTGCGTTAGGTTTTATTTTTATCCCTGACAGGATTTATACCTTTGTCAGGCCAAGTTGATTTTTAGAATAATTTTGTGTTGGAAAAGAAAATGTATCTATTATTTGAAAAATGAAAAAAACAATCACATTCCTGCTCTTATTCCTAACAGCACAAATGCTTATTGCCCAGCATTTCGATATTGAATTCCAGCAATGTTACGGGGGATCTGATACTGATTATCCTAAAAGTATCATTATTGTTGACAACGGTTTTGTCTCTTTGGGCTATTCCTTTTCCAACGATGGTGATGTATCCTTCAATTATGGAAAGGGCGATTTTTGGCTTGTAAGTTCTGCTGCCAATGGCCAAATCCTTTGGGAGAGAAACTTTGGTGGAAGCGAGAGTGATCTACCAGCCAATATATTGCCAACCCCTGACGATGGCTTTCTTTTATTTGGGGATACTTTTTCAAACGATGGTGATGTAGGTCTCAACAAGGGAGGCTGCGATTTGTGGGTGGCAAAAACCGACAGTCTGGGCAACCTGGAATGGGAACAATCCTATGGCGGCAGCATGAATGATTACGCACACGATGCAATCATCGCACATGATAGCGGTTACATATTAGCCGGTAGATCATTTTCGTCAGATGGCGATGTAAGCTTCAATCATGGGCTAACTGACGTATGGTTAGTGAAAATTAGTGCAGAAGGTAGCATAGAATGGGAACACAGCTATGGTGGTACGGATAATGATTTGGGATCTTGCATTAGCCAAACATCCGATGGTGGCTATATTATCGGCGGCACAACACTCTCAAGGAATGGTGATGTGCAATGCACCAAGGGCATATCTGCTGCTTTGGTAATCAAAATTGATGCCTTAGGCGAAATCCAATGGGTGCAATGCTATGGGGGTAGTTATTTTGAGGGGGTGGATGACATCATTCAAACGGATGATGGCGGCTATATTTTTCTTGGGGGCACCACTTCCAGTGATGGGGATGTGATCGGCTACCACGGCATACCCGGCGAAGCAAACACCATGGACAAATGGGTTGTAAAATTAGATGCAAGCGGTCAAATTGAATGGCAGCGCTGTATCGGTGGAACAGGATTTGATAAATCTAAAATAATTAGACAGTTGAGTGATGGCGGTTATCTGGTGGGTGGTTCTTCCAGCTCACGTAATGGGGATGTTAGCTGCAACCAGTCAGACCCAAGCGGATATACCGTAATCCTTTATAAAATATCCTCTATCGGCGAGATTGAATGGACTAAATGTCTGGGTAGTCAGGTTAACAATTTCCTAAGAGACTTACATATATACTCTGATTATCATTTTCTTCTGGCAGCCTCGGCACGCCACAATGGCATTGATGTGGACTGCGATCACAAAGGGCAGGAAGATTTCTGGATAGTAGATATCATGGACACCACCGTAAGCCTAAAAGAAGAAAAGAAGCAGGAGATATTGCTGTATCCTAATCCGGCCAACAACCATGTCTGGCTGCAATTACCCGAAAATACACCACTTGCAAAGGCACAAATTGAGCTTTACAGCTCCTCGGGCAGGCTGCTGCACAAAGCAAAGCCATCAAGTCACTTTTATAAAATTGATGTGGCACATTTGCCAAAAGGCTTGTATTTGGTGAGGTTGTGGGATGGCGAAAGCTGGTTTGTGGAGAAATTGGTGGTAAGGTAGCATTAATTCTTTAATGCTACTTTGCTACTCTGATTTATACGTATTTAATCACTGCTCCACCCGAAATCATAACTTCATTCGTAGCATTTACTATTGAAGTATCAATCACGTAAACACTATTTGATTTTACTTCAACTACTTTAAAAAGTGCTTTGTAGGTTTCATCAACATACATCGGTTTCACAAAGCGCATATTCTGGCCTAAAAAGATGGTTCCTTTGCCGGGCCATAGCGTTCCAAAAACTTTTGAAAACACGCTGCCACTTAAAAAACCGTGCATAATCCTTCTCTTAAATATACTTTTTGCTGCTTCTGCTTCATCAATATGTATTGGATTATTATCACCGGTTACGCGTGCAAACTCATCTACCTCATTTTGAGAAAAAGAAAATTGATATTCAAAAGAATCGTTTAGTTTCATTTTTCGTTTTTTTATATTAATGTTTTTATTTTTAGTCTTATTAATATCTACTTTTTCGACACCATAATTTGCAAAAGCATCTCATCCGTTTGCATCATTCCAAGAGAACCAATCTGGCCTAAGTTTTTGATTGTTTGCTCAATATCTTCCTCAATAATTCCATCATTGGCCGAAACCACCGAACCATCCATGGCAAGCAAAGCCGACTGAATGGCGGCAGCAACACCTGTGCTTACTTTTAGCGCGCAACCCTCTTTGGCGCCATCGCAGGCCATTCCGGTAATATTTGCTATCATATTTTTTATCGTATAAATCATTTCTTTTTTCTTGCCTCCCAGCAGATAAACCACGCCACAGGCAGCTCCAATGCCGGCAACAACCACGCCACATAGTGCCGACAGTCGTCCAAGATAGCGTTTTATATGGATTGCCGTCAGATGCGACAACACCAATGCACGCGCAAGCTGAACCTCATCGGCATTAATTTTTTTGGCTACTGAATAAACCGGCATTGTAGCTGTAATTCCTTGATTTCCACTTCCGGAATTACTCATTACCGGTAAAATTGAACCCGCCATACGTGCATCGCAAGCTGCAGCAGTAATAGACATGGCGTTGTTCATCATATCATCCGAAAGTATGCCGCGATCAATAAAGCCTTTCAGTTTGCGCCCCACCATCAAACCATAACCTTTGGACAGGCCTTCGTCAGCAATTGCTTTATTGTAGGCAACAGTCTCATGGATAAACGCAATTTGCGCGTAAGGAACTTCGGTGGCAAAAGCAAAAATAGCATCAACGGAAAGCGGAAGCCTTTGTTGAGCAATTTTTTCTAAGTTATTTACCTCATCTACAGCTTGATCAGCAGAACATTCCAGCACTACATCATTAAGCTCTACACAGGAAATATTAGCATGTTTTGTAGTAATAATTGCTTTTGAAATATTGCCATTAAGACCGCGACATATTGCTTCGATATAAAGTTTTTCTACATCTTTTTTCAGTGCAATCTTCACCCTGTTTTCGGCTACCATTGCCTTTGCTGCTGCTATCGCCTCTTCGTCTAAACCTTTGAGCACTTCAAGGCAGTCGGATGACTTACCGAAAACCGCTCCCAAAGCCGCTGCAATTGGCAGGCCGGTAATACCCGTTCCCGGAATACCAACGCCCATCGCGTTTTTTAAAATATTTGCGCTTAGCAACAGCTCTATAACTTGTGGTTTTTCACCTAAAACTTCACGTGCACGGGCAACAGCAAGGGCTACAGCTATGGGTTCGGTGCAGCCAAGCGCAGGAACAACTTCGGACTTTAGTAAATCAAGATATGCTTGAAAATTTGACATCAGAGCTTCGTATTACGTGAAAAATAGAGCTGCAAACTTATTAAGATATTTGCTAAGAATCAGGCTAAATAAGGCTGGTTTATGACTGTTTTTAAACAGTGCAGTGTCGGTAGGCAACAATTTTTAAAACATTGTACCAAAATAAAGCTAAACAATTGAAATGCAACAACTTGAAAATATATTGATAGCATCTTGAATAAAGGCTTAAACAAGTCTATTTTTGCAGTGATGCACTTTTGTAGTACTAAAAAAAGTGATTGTTTTTAAACCTCAAAGTTTTTGAAGAGCTTTGAGACTGCATTATTCATGCATTCATAAAGTCGAAATGCTCAATTTTTCTATTCCTAATTTTGATATGTTGGCAAAGTACTATAACAGCTTATTAAACAGGTGTTTAGCCTATACATTTAAGCAAAATAATTAAAATAGTAGCCTATTGGTAAACATAGAGATTCCTCCCTCAAAGCCCTGTTGCACAGAACTTTTCATTCGGAATGATAGTTAATATTTTTATGTGTTGGAGGTGAGGCGAAAATCAAATCATTACGAATGAAGCAGAGCGGTTTACCTCGTTTTTTCGGGGAATGAGGAATCTTTATATTCAGAACTCCTGACCTTTCGTGAACTATATTGTCGCACAAATAAAATTTTTAAGGAAAAATCGGGCTTTAGCCCTGCCAACATTTTTCGTTATGGTGTCGCACCTACGGAGCTCTATTTTCGTGTTCTATATCCTTTTCTATAAATATAACGCCTCTCTGAGGCTTGCAATGAAGTAAATACACAAAACATCACGCACCAAAAAACCAAAGCCCATCTCACAATGGGGCAGGATATCTGATATTACCCAATTTACATTTCATGAATGATTGAATTAAGAATTAGCATCCATACTAAAAAAAGCCTCCTGCAAAAACATGCAGAAGGCTTTTTGAAATTATTCCGTTGTACTTCCTTTATGGAATCACATAAATATTTGCATCATTGCGGTAACCGCTCTTATCCATATACCAATCAGTGAATTCTACACCGGATGATTGTGCCCAGGCTGCGAATTTAAGGTGTGCGGTTAAAATATCAACACCCTCGATTGGATAATTGAAATTGATAGGCGTTTCAATTCCCCATGGCAATCCCGTGGCCGACATATAATAGCTTTCTGTTGATAAATCAGAATCATCGTCTATCGTTCCAAACAGCTCTTCATCAACAAACTCCGTTGGTTTTTGACCTTTGAGATGCACCTCGTGGCCACGTTCCTGGTTCACGAAAATAAAGGGATTGTAAGGAGGTGTTCCAATAGCTGCTTTTGGCGTGCTAAAGTGCGTCGTTACGGTGTTTACAGTAGTTTGCACATATTTCCCGTTAGGAATCGTATTGGCCATTCCGCCTTCCATAATGGGATTAATATTGTCGATCAATATGATGACAGTTTCATTGGTATGACCGGCTTCGAAGCCTTTGGCATCATACATAATCGCGTTGCCCATTGTAATATAACCTGTTACGCTTTCAACGGCTGATGGATCGGTGTCGAACACGATTCCAAAGCCATTATCAAGTGAAGCACCATCGGCCATAATTTGGTATTTAACGATCACGTCAACCACTTGATTTTGCGCGTTGGTAACGGTTTGATAATTCAGGTTCACTACAAAATCGTTGAAATCGTAGTCGCCATAAGCAGGCCAGAGGTCTTCGAAGGCAACGCTCACGTAATCAACCTGATTTGGATAAAACGAATCGAAGGCGCGTGTTGGGTCATCCGGATAATCGTCTAAGTTGTCAGGAACACCATCGCCATCTCTATCTCCGGCGCCACCATCTGTGACTGTAAGCACAAGCGTTTTGGTATCAGAACCGGCAGCATTGGAAGCAGTAATCGTGATTTCATAGATTCCGGCAACTGTTGGGATTCCACTAATTGTATTTCCACTGATTGTTAATCCAGCAGGTAGCTGAGCGGCTGAAAAGCTCATTAACTGTGATCCATCGGCTGTGATGGTATAGCTAAATGGGAAGTCTGTAGTAGCATTTGCCGTAAGGGCGCTTGTTATAGTTGGAGCTTCCAGGCCTTCGGCAATATCTATTACCAAGGTTTGAACATCAGATCCATAAGAATTAGTGGCTGTAAGTAAAACATTAGTCACGCCAGCAAATGAAGGTGTTCCGTTGATTTTACGAGTTGCAGCATCATAAGTAAGTCCTTGTGGCAGGTTGCTCACTTCGTAAGTAATGGTGGGCGATCCGCTGGCTGTAACTGTGTAAGTAGAAAACTGATCGCCGGCTGTACCGGAGGCAGTGAGCTGACTAGTAATTGTTGGAGGTGTTCCAACAGTAAGTACCAGTGTTTTGTTAGAAGTGCCACCACTATTGGTTGCTAATAAATCAATATTGTAAACTCCTGCAGTTGTCGGACTTCCAGTAATTTTTTGAGTATCTGTATCAAAACTCAATCCATCAGGCAAGTTTGTAGCCGCATAAGATATTGGACCAGTTCCGCTTGCTGTAAGGGTATAACTAAATGCCTGATCAACTGTTGCCTGACGTGTAAGCACACTTGTAATTACAGGTGGATCGATAGGTTCTGTAATTGTTATTTTCAGTGTTTCGACATCTTCACCAAATATATTGCTGGCTGTAATTTCTACATTAAAAGTGCCGGATACTGTTGGTGTTCCGCTGATTACTCCGGTACTGGCGTTAAAGCTCAGTCCGGCAGGCAGTCTGCCAACAGAAAATGTGATAGGTTCAGTTCCTGTGGCTGTTACAGTATAAGGTGTAATGGCTTCGTTAAGCAGTCCGCCAATTTGCAAAGAGCTGGTAATTTCAGGAGCTTCAAACACACCACAATCCGGGATTGGCACGTTGATATCGCAATAGGTCATATTGATATAGGTGGCATTGCTGCTGTAATCGTCATCATCATCTGTACAAAGATCGAAGTTAGAGAGGCGCGCACTGCTTTCAACCTCGCCCTCGTCATCAGCTTTAATTTGTGCATATCCAGATGCAGGGCCTTCAACATGTCCTTTAATTGTAACCTCATCGGTTTCAATAAGACTTCCTTGTCCAAGAATAGTTTTCTTGTCATTTTTACCTTTCAATTCCAGCTCTTCATCTACATAAAGGTAGCCATTGTTGATAAAACTTCCCGATTGTATAAAGTCATCGTCGGTTATATAAAACTTGCAGTTGTTTGTGAGACTACCACTTGAATTTAAATCAAACTCCTCATCGGATGTAAATTTGCCATTGTTGACAAAGTTGCCCTTATTTTGAATTGCAACAGTCGAAGTCATTGTTCCCCAGTTCAAAACATCTCCCTTAATCTGACGATAATCATCATCGTCATCAGGGCCTTTATCATCATCATTACTGCCAGAAATATTTACGATTCCGTAGTTCTCAATCTTAAACTCAATATGATTTTTTAAAAGGGCTACCTTAGCTGTAGGCGAAACCAACAAGCTACCTCCACTTGTATTTCCTTTAATACCTCTAATGGTCGCTGTACCACATACTTTTAGGGTTGATCCATTGCCAAGTCTCAACTCTTTGATAGTGGCATGTCGGCCATCAATCACACAACGTGTTTCCCCATCTGGGATATTCAGCCTACCATTAAAGTTTTTAGCTAAAATATTTTTGTCATCGCAATCGCAATAAGAATCTGTGGCCTGGGTATCTTTTGTGCTCATAAAGCTGTACTCGATCCTGTTTCCGTTTAATGGTACGGCCACATATTCGTTGATTCCTGAAGCCGTCAAGCGAGCCAGATAAACCTCATCCAGGCGGGATGCAATACGCAAAGGCAGCGTGAATACGCCTTGGCTATTGGGAGCTCCCGTACTAATCAAACGCCCACCCTGGTTGGGATGCGCATCATAGACGCGAATAATCTCAGCACCCGTTGCCTTGTTGTTGGTTAGCTGGATAGCCGTCTGCACATTCAGGAAACTCTCAAAATTAAAAGTCCTGCTCACTTTCAAATCAATGAATTTTTCAGGTGTTGTAGGCTCCTTCTCTGTATTGTCTTTTCTGCAAGATTGAAATACGAACCCAAAAGCCGCAATCAACAGTAAACTTATTAAAATCTTTTTCATGGTAAATATTTTTTTGGTGTATCTAATAAATCAACAATCGTTCCGAAGATATATAACGCTGTATATCAGTGATTTTAAATAATTTTAATTTTTTGAATCCCGTCCTGAATAAAGACCATCGTCCAAATTTGGGATACTTTTCAAACTTAATCAACCTCACAAAACACTAAGAAAGAACGTATCTCTTTGCAACCGAATAATTGCTACATCATCCGGCAGGAAGAAATCGACTTGCCAGCAAGCATTTGGTTTAGCCTTGCAATAATACTTATTTTTTAGCGATTATCATCCATTTTAAGTTTAGCCATGGATTAAGGGGATTTTATAGAGATGAAAGGTAAATTCAAAGATTCAAAGATTCAAGATTCAAGATTCAAAGATTCAAGATTCAAAGATTCGGGTAGGGGTTGTAGTTATTTTACGGTTGAAGGTTTAAAAAATCAGAGGTGGTTGCCTGAGCTGTCTGTCCAACCAGACAGGCCCGGCAGATAGGCTTACCGGAAGGTTTTGGTTAGCGATTGTTTTTTTGCACGAAATTCGTGGATTCTACTTTCGTGATAATCCGCGTTATCAAAGGGAAACTTATTTATGTATCATTATAGAACACTATAAATCAAGCAATTCTGAAAACACCGATAAAAAACATGAAATCAATCCGGGTCTTGATCTATCAAGCCGTTGGCAATGGCATACTTGATGAGTCCGACAATACTTTTGGTTTTTGTTTTGGTGAACATATTGCGGCGGTGCGTTTCTACCGTTCGTTCGCTGATAAACAGCTTTTCAGCAATTTCTTCGTTACGCATTTCTTTGGCAATCAGAACAAGAATCTCTTTTTCGCGCTGTGTAAGCACTGATTGACTTACACTTAGTTCTGATAAAGTTGTAGGCTGTCCCATATTGTTGAATAGAATTTCCTGCACATCCCGACCGAGGTATTTCCCGCCTTTTGCCACCACCCGAATGGCTTCCAACACTTCATTCATATTGGTGCGTTTGAGGATATATCCTGACGCTCCTGCTTCCGCCATATTTCTGATCATATTGATATCTTCATGCATCGTCAAGGCCAAAACCTGGATGTCGGGCTGAATTTCTTTCAACCTACGCGTTGTTTCAATTCCTGAGCCTTCAGACATGCTAATGTCGGCCAAAACAACCTGCACGGGATTATCACGCACAAAGTCGATGGCTTGTTGCATGGAATTTGCACCGCCAGCAAAAACGATATCCGCTTCATCCTGAAGCAGTGATTTGAGGCCGTCAATAATCAACTGATGATCATCGACCACCAAAACTTTAATGGTCTTTTCTTGTGACATTGTTATATTTTAAAGGAATGACAATGCTGACAATGGTTCCGCGATCAACCAGCGAATCCACATGCATACTGCCATTCAAATTTTCCACTCTTGATTTGATATTGCTGATACCTCCGCCATTTCCGGTTCCCGCTTCATTTATATTGAAACCGCGTCCGTTGTCCTCAACCATTAGGGTAACTTCTTTTTCACTTTTGATAAGCTGAACTGTAAATAAACTCGCCTTAGCATGTTTAATCACATTATTAAGCAGCTCCTGAATTGCCCGGTAAAGGGTGTGCTCGCTAAGGCTGTCCAAGTCTGTTGCAAACCCGAAAGCCTCTACTTGCATGTGCAAATGGTTGGTTTTGTTAACTAAATCTGAAAGATTTTTCAGTGCCTCAACCAAACCTTTTTCCGAAAGTAATGCCGGTGCAAGATTGTGTGAAATATTTCGTAACTCATTGAAAGCTTGATCAATACTTTTAAAGGTAGTATCAAAGAGCTCTTCTTTTCTACTATCCGTCAATTTCTTTTTTTGATGCAAGACACTTAAATTCAATCGGGCAACGGATAAGATTTGTCCTAATCCATCATGCAGCTCGCGACCGATTCTTTGTCGTTCTTGTATTTCGGCAGCAACGGCATCCCGTGATTTTTTTTCTGAAAGATCAATGATGGCTTGCTGCAACTTAACCTGTTGTATATGCCTGTAGTTGAGGTAAAGCAGATAAATCCCAATGATGGCCATCAAGAATGAAACACCGATAAAAAGGAGCAAATTATTCTTCTTGCTGATGCTTAATACCTGACTTTCAATCTGCAATTGTTGCAAAGCATTGGCCTGGCTCAATGTGTTGATCTCCAAATTGTAGATCTGATGAAGTACGGTTTGGTTCAACAATTCATCCTTCATAGTTACATACTGCCGAAAGTGCTGAAGGCTTTTGTCGAGCGATCCATTTTCTTCATAAATTTGAGACAACACCTTATGGCATTCATACTGAAGCACCTGATTGTTCAACTGCTTGCCGATTTCCAGGGCGGCACTTGCTTCGTCCAAAGCGGTGTTAATATCACCCTCTTTGAGCATAACCTTTGCCAAGCCAAGCATCGAAGTAGCCTCTTGATAAGGTTGAATAATGGATTGTGATAATATTCGGCTGAGGTTGTAATATTTTTTTGCATCAGCGGTGTTATCCATGTGAAGATAAAAACCGGCTTTTTCTATATAAGAATCACATAGCCCGTAAATATTGTTGTTTCGTTTAGAAATTTCGATTGCTTTATCAAAGTAATGGTGTGCCGAATCGGTATTCATTTTTTTGGCAAACATCAAACCTTTGTTGTTTAAAGCTGCTGAAATACCAATGCTGTCACCGACCAATTTGTAGTTTTCGAGCGCATATTGAAAATTGATTGACGCCTTTTCACTATTTTCAAGCTCGTTGAATAATAAGCCAATATTGTTGTAAACACTGGCTGCCTCTTTTTTACTCCCCGAAAGCTTATAGCGCTCCAATGCTTTCAGATAATAGTCCATGGCATCTTTATAATTTCCAATACTAAAATAAACAACACCTATATTATTATAGATGGCTCCCAATCTTAGCGTATCATTATTTTGTTGTGCATTAATCAGTGCCTTATGGTAGTAATTGAGTGCCTGACCATGGTTATTCTGAATATTATAGGTTGTACCAAGAAGGTTGAAGTTCTTGGAATGATTGCTTTTTTCATTGATGCTATCAGCCGTAATAGCCTGAAAAATAATCGATCGCGCACTGTCAGGATATGCATATAGAATTTTGATAGCGGTGTTGATAAGGCTATCGGCACTTATTTCTATATTTTTGCTGCTGTCAACGGCAATTCTTATAGTGGCGTTTTGCGCAAAGCCGCTGAGCGATGCTAAAAGCATGAAAAAGAGAAGAAGTCTCAAGCGAATTAAGTTTACAAACAAATCATCCATGAATAAATATTTGTATCTCAGCTTGTTTTTTTTCGATATCAAATGATGGATGGACATGCTGTAGTTTGATTTGATGATTTAGGCTTTCGGTTCACAACTTTACAAAAGTAAGATGAAATACACCCAATAAGAAGATAAAAAGCCTATTTTAACAAAAACACGTGCTGGTGCGGATACAAATCTAATGGAAATATACCCAGCAGTACGGATTGTTTGTCATAAACCAGTAGATTATCTTTGTTGCGTACTTATTAATCCAAAACTAAAAACTTAGCTATGAGAAAATATTTTACGTTAACACTCGTCTTTTCTGCCCTGTTCATAGGGGTCAGCGCGCAACAGCACGAGCTCGCGAAAGAAAGCATGGAGAAACATGCCCAAACTTCTAAACTTTTAAATGCGGAGACCAAAACAAATCCGACCAATATAGAGGCGCAAAAAGGATCGACTGCTACCATTCAGGAACTGTTGGCACGCCGTGACAAAATTGGAAAGCAATTGGGCGCTGTTTCTGCACATTTTTCAATGGAGGAGCAGCAAATGCTGAGATCCTATTTCAGCACGCAGCAAGCCACCAGAACTGCTACAAACTCTAACGCATTGACAACTATTTATGGTATTGACAACCCCAGCAAGGAGCTTATTGGTTTTGGTCCAACATCTCCGGAGAATACCGAAGTTTTTGGAAATTCTCCAATAACTGTAAATTTTGAAGATGCAGGAGCGATTGATCCAAACAACCCTACTACCGGATATGTAATAGACGATTGGGGAGAGTTTTATTCTTTCGATGTTGAAACTGGTTTCTACACCTATTTAGGCAGTATGTATGGTTGGTGGCTTGATATGGAGTATGACAGAACTACTGGGAACCTTTATGCAATTTCAGAAGGAAAGCTTTATATCATAGATCCAATTGCAGTAACTGCCACCGAAGTAGGTACGCTGGGAATTCCGGCAGAATACTTTCCAGCCACCCTTGCCATAGATGGGAATGGAGTAGGATATACCTTTGAAATGATAAATTTTGGTTTCTATTCTATAGATTTGGAAACTGCTGCTACAACCTATATAGGTCAAATTGGCTATACTGCTAACTATAGCCAAGGAATGGCTTATGACCCAACAACAGATATGGTTTATATATCTGCCTTTAGCGATGATACTTTCAGTGCAGAATTGCGTTCTGTAGATTTGGAAACAGGAATGTCAACTTTCATTGGAACTATTGTTACACCTGCCGAATTTACACAAGTTGCCTGGATATCATTTGGCGAAACACTTGCTCCCGCCACTTGTCCGAGGCCAACCAATCTTGCAGTATCAAATATTACTTCAAGTTCTGTAGATTTTTCTTGGGATGCTGAACCTGATGCAAGTAATGGTTATATATGGTCTATTTTCAAGCTTGGTGATCATCCTCTTTCGGACACTCCGGTTGCTACCGGAACAACGCCTGCGGGAACAACGACGGTGAATATAACGGATTTGTTAGATGGGTTACCCTATGATTGTTATGTAGCTGCCGACTGCGAATCTAATGGAATGAGCCAATTGGCTGGTCCGGTAAAGTTCTCAACACTACCAACTTGTGGGGGCAAATTCTTTGACTCCGGTGGCCCACATCAAAATTATAGCGACAATGAAAATAAAACCACTGTTATTAGCCCGGAGATTTATGGTGACCCAGTAACCGTTACCTTCACCCTCTTTGATGTAGAAGATGAATTTGATGCCTTGTATGTATATGATGGCCCTGACGCCAATTCACCAATGATTTCCAGTGGAAATCCTGAGACTTATAGCGGTTTCCCTGCTGGTGGATATTACGGAATTGAAAATCCCGGCCCATTTACCTCTACGCATCCAAGCGGCGCACTGACTTTTGTATTTTTAAGCGGCGATCTGGGTGTATATCCCGGATGGGAGGCCGATGTATCGTGTACTCCTGTTGGTATAAAAGACGAGAATCTTATTGAAGGCTTCTCTTTTTATCCCAATCCAACGGATGGAATAGTAGACCTCAAAAGCATCGATAACATTGAGCAGATTAGCTTATTCAATGTTTTAGGTCAAATAGTCATCACAAAGCAGGTAGATGCAACAAGTTCACAGCTAGATATATCCAGCCTAAATACAGGCACTTATTTTATGCAAGTGACAGCTAATGGAAGATTGGGTACTTACAGAGTAGTTAAGCAATAGTAACCTCTAAGTTTTAACCCATAAGAAACCGCCTCAATAATCAAATTGAGATGGATTTTATACTAAGTCGGGGAAGTTCTTATGCTTTTATATTGGCAGTAAAAATCTTATATAAATTCGGGTGAATTAGGTTTCTCATTAACATGGAATATTTTTGTAGGGTAAAAAACCTTGTCAAAATAAATAAAATCAAAGCAATAAAAATTAAACAGAAAGGTCAAGCGATGCGTCATAAACAATTGAAAATGTGCGCCATACTCTTGTTAGGATTTGGGCTAACAGGGCTACAAGCACAAGAAAATATTAACGCTACCGGTGGCAATGCTGCAGGAAACGGAGGCTCAGCGAGTTATTCCATCGGTCAAGTGGTTTATACTACAAACACAGGAACAAGCGGTTCGGTGGCACAAGGTGTGCAACAAGCCTTCGAGATTTCGGTGGTAGGAATCGAAGAGGCCATTGGAATTCAGCTTTCGGTTACGGCATACCCAAACCCATCTACCGACTATCTTACCTTGGAAGTTAAGGATTTTGAGCTGACAACTTTAAGCTTTCAACTCTTTGATATGCAGGGAAAACTTTTGCAAAGTCAACTGCTTACAGCCAGCCAAACCAGGCTCGCTATGGGCAACCTTGAACCTGCAATTTATTTTGTAAAAGTTATCGAAGGAGACAAGGAAGTGAAAACATTTAAAGTAGTGAAGAGGTGAAAAGTGAAAACTTAATAGCATGGTAAAAAGCTATAAGTGGATTTTCAATACACATAAAATCTTTCACTTGAAATTTCCAACATCATCTTCGGCTCAATCAAAATAATGTAATAACAATTCAAAATTAAAATCGATGAAATCAAATTTATTAAAATCGGTAATGGTACTTTTAACTTTTACCATTGCTCTTTCAAGTGTCTGGGCTCAAACACCTCAAAAAATGAGCTATCAGGCAGTAATCCGCGACAACAGCAATACGCTGGTAACCAACACCCAAGTTGGAATGCGGATTAGCATTTTAGAGGCGTCGGCAAGCGGAGCAGCAGTTTATACCGAAACGCAAACACCTACAACTAACGCCAACGGATTGGTAAGCGTAGAAATAGGTGGCCAAACAGGCTTTAATGCCATTGATTGGGCAAACAACATCTATTTTATAAAAACTGAAACTGATCCTGATGGCGGAACAAATTACAGCATTACCGGTACCAGTCAGTTGCTAAGTGTACCTTATGCTTTGCATGCAAACGAAGTTGATCCAAGCGTACCTGTTGGCACAACACCCGGTGAAATGCAATACTGGAATGGCACGGCATGGGTAACGGTTGCAGCAGGCAATGAAGGGGATATAATGACTTTTGTAAACAACACTCCCACTTGGGTTGGAGAATCAACAGTTGGTACGGTAGAAAACCCTACTACCGGAAGAATATGGATGGATAGGAATTTGGGAGCCTCCCAGGTTGCGGAATCGCTCGCTGATGAAGATGCTTATGGTGATTATTACCAATGGGGTAGAGCAGCTGACGGACACGAAAAACGTACATCCGGCACAACCACTACCCTTAGTTATAGCGATACACCTATGCATGGCGATTTTATCGTATCTCCCTATGAACCTTATGATTGGCGTAGCCCACAAAACGATGATTTATGGCAGGGCGTAAACGGTATAAATAATCCATGTCCAAGTGGATACCGTGTGCCAACTGAAGCGGAATGGGATTCAGAAATGCAAAGTTGGAGTAGCCAAGATGCAGCTGGAGCCTTTGCATCACCGCTTAAGTTAACGGCGGCAGGCTATCGCTACTACGGCGATGGTGAATTCTATCTTGAGGGTACCGATGGCTCCTATTGGACGAGTACCGTGATGTATACCGGTACTTGGGGATTATTCTTTAACAACAGCTATGTCGATATTTTTGCTACTTACCGTTCGTACGGCTTCCCTGTGCGTTGCATTAAGGATTAAACAGAAAGATTAAAATATGCGTCATAAACGATTGAAAATGTGCGCCATACTCTTGTTAGGACTTGGACTGACGGGGCTACAAGCACAAGCAAATATTAACGCCACAGGTGGCAATGCTACTGGAAACGGAGGCTCAACGAGTTATTCCGTCGGTCAAGTGGTTTATACTACAAACACAGGGACAAGCGGTTCGGTGGCACAAGGTGTGCAACAAGCCTTCGAGATTTCGGTGGTAGGAATCGAAGAGGCCAATGGAATTCAGCTTTCGGTTACGGCTTACCCCAACCCATCTACCGACTATCTTACCTTGGAAGTAAAGGATTTTGAGCCGACAACTTTAAGCTTTCAACTTTACGATATGCAGGGAAAACTTCTTCAAAGTCAACTGCTTACAGACAGCCAAACCAGGCTCGCTATGCATAATCTTGAACCTGCGGTGTATTTTATAAAGGTTATCGAAAGAAATAAAGTAGTGAAAACCTTTAAAGTAGTGAAAAGGTAAAAGTGAAAAATAGTGAAGCGTGAAAATTTAATAGCAGAGCAGAAAGCTCAAACTAAATTTTCTAATACTCAGCTAATTTTTCGCTTGAAATCTGAAGAACCATCTTAAGACTATTCCTAATACTGAAATAACAATTAAAATTTAGAAGCGATGAAATTATATGTATTAAAACCGGTAATGGTACTTTTTGCTTTTACCTTTTTATTTTCGAGTGTTTTCGCTCAAACACCTCAAAAAATGAGCTATCAGGCGGTAATCCGCGACAATAGCAACGCGCTGGTAACCAACACCCAAGTTGGAATGAGGATTAGCATTTTAGAGGCTTCGGCAAGCGGAGTAGCAGTTTATACCGAAACGCAAACACCTACAACTAACGCCAACGGATTGGTAAGCGTAGAAATAGGTGGCCAAACAGGCTTTAATGCCATTGATTGGGCAAACAACATCTATTTTATAAAAACTGAAACTGATCCTGATGGCGGAACAAACTACAGCATTAGCGGTACCAGTCAGATGCTAAGTGTGCCTTATGCTTTGCATGCAAACGAAGTTGATCCAAGCGTACCTGTTGGCACAACACCCGGTGAAATGCAGTACTGGAATGGCACGGCATGGGTAACGGTTGCAGCAGGTGCTGAAGGCCATGTTTTAACTTTTATCAATAACACCCCTACTTGGGCCGCTCCAACTGTTGATCCCGAATTACCTGGCGCATTCACGGCAATTGCTGCAACAAATATTACCGAAGAAAGCTTTGATGCCAATTGGACGGCAAGCGATGGTGCTACAACTTATTTTTTAGATGTAAACACTTTAGCTGATTTTTCAGGCACCTGGATTTACAACAACCACGATGTTGGTAATGTTACCAGTTTCACGGTGAGCGGTTTAACTTGCAGTTCTACTTATTCTTACAGACTAAGAGCAAGTAATAGTCAAGGCACTACTTCTAACTCCAATGTTATTTCACTTGAAACAAGTCCATGCGCTGGCGGCGTTGGTACTGTTGTTAATCCGGCTACTGGCAAAACCTGGTTAGACAGGAACCTGGGTGCCTCGCAAGTGGCTACCTCAAGCGCAGATGCTGATGCCTTTGGCGATTTATATCAATGGGGCAGAGGAACTGACGGACACGAAAAACGCACTTCAGAGACAACTACAACTTTAAGCAGCAATGATATGCCCGGACATGGTGATTTTATCATAAACGCCGACAGTCCTTTTGATTGGCGCGTACCACAAAATGATAACCTATGGCAGGGCGTAAGCGGTATTAACAATCCTTGTCCCAGCGGCTACCGTTTGCCCACCGAAGCAGAATGGGAAGCAGAGCGTGCCAGCTGGAGCAGCAACAATGCAGCCGGCGCTTTTGGTTCGCCCCTTAAGCTGCCCGCAGCCGGCCAGCGTCCCTACTCCGATGGCACAATTATAAGTGCCGGGGTGAGTGGTAATTATTGGTCAAGCACGCTGTCGAATGAAGGTGGCGGCATCTTCTCCCGTTTCCTCAATTTCAGAACTAATGCATACGTAATCAGCAGCCACCGGGCAACTGGCGACAGTGTACGTTGCATTGAGGAATAAGAAATCTAATCTATTTAGTTATTTTTTACCCGAAACTCCCTGTCCCAAAAGGCAGGGAGTTTTTATTTCCGCTTTTTTTGAATTGTAGTATCTTGCACCGTTCAATCAGAATCCTTGATTTTCTATTACTAATCTTCAAATGGATATGCTATGAAAAAACTCACCGCCCTATTTGTTTTACTGTTTATAGTAGTTTTTGCCTATACCCAAAATACGATTACAAGCAATTTTCCCGACCTTGCCAATCAACAGATTAAACTTATTGGTTTTCAAGGCTTCAACACCTATACAATTGACAACACACAAGCCAATAAAAAAGGAGAATTTAGCTTAAAATTCAATAATAATGATACCGGGATGGCCTACCTAATGGCCGAAGACAAGAAAAGTTTTATTGTAATATTGGCCGAAAATGAAAATTTACAACTCAAAGGTGAAACTTTTGCACTCACTGCTACTGTTGAAATAATTGAAGGAAGACAAAACCAATTGTTTGAAAAATACGCATCGGAACATCCTCGGCGCGAACAAACACGGAGCGCTTGGGATTACCTCGCTAGAATTTATACACAGGATTCGCTTTTTGCGGTTCACAAACAGCCCAAACAAGCCATAGAAAATGAAAAAAAACGGATAAAAGCTGAAGACAGTTTGTTTTTAGCAAATATGGACAAAGATAGCTACATAAGTTGGTATCTACCTGTTAGGAAGTTAGTTAGTTCCGTTTCTACTGTTGCGCAGTATCGCCCTGATGAAATTGCAAGCACACTAAAAGCTTTCCGCGAATTAGACTATACAGACAATCGTTTGTATAAAAGCGGCTTACTAAAAGAAACTATCGAAAGCCATTTTTGGCTGATCGAAAACAGTGGGCATTCTTTGGAATCAGCTTATGTAGAGTTGAATAAATCCATTGATTATATGATTGAAAACCTGATTACTGATGAGGAAAAACTCAATGAAATTACAGGATTTCTTTTTAAACTATTAGAAAAGCGCAGCTTATTTGCCGCCTCCGAATACCTGGCTTTAAAAGTATTGAACGAAGTGAATTGCACCATCGATAGTGACTTGGCTGCGCAAATGGAAAGCTATCGCGCCATGAAAACAGGAAACATAGCATCCGATTTTGAGTTTAAGGGCGATGTTTTTACGCCTGCTTATGCAACTGCTGAAGCTCCAAAAAAATTATCGGAAATTAATACCGATTATACCGTTTTGGTCTTTGGATCAAGCTGGTGTCCGGCCTGTCCGCAGGAGCTAATGCAAATTGTCGGTTTATACCAAAAGTGGAAAAATCACAGTCTTGAAGTCGTTTTTGTTTCACTGGATGAAGAGGCTGAGCTTTTCAGACAATTTTCAAACCCTTTTCCTTTCATCAGCCTCTGCGATTACCAAAAGTGGGAAAGCCCTGTTGTTAAGGCTTACCATGTATTTGCGACACCTACTATTTTCTTATTGGACAGCCAACGGGAAATCATACTTCGTCCCAATACTGTTAAACAGTTAGATAAATGGGTAGATTGGTATCTTGTTCAGGAAAGTCAGGGCGCGACTATAAGGCCTCGTTAACCAGTCGCCCCCTGACTGACATTAGAAGTCAGAACCCCTCCGCTGGCGCGGGTCTCCGGACCCGTGCCACCTACTAAACTACTTCTTAATATTAAACCAGTCAGGGTGCGACTATTTTATCGTCGCCTTATTAGTCGCGCCCTGACCGGCAAGAACTAAAAGTCAGAGCGCGACTGTTTATCGTCGCCACATAGTCTCACCCAGACTGGCATCTACTAACAGGAATCATTCTAAATTGTCAAAAGTTTAACATTTAAGCGCCCAAATCCGTCCTATAACCGGATGAATGTCTATTTTTGTTTCGTTGGTGAATAAGTTTTTACTTCTCCAGCTATAAGCATTTGTAAATCAATATCATATAACATGAAAAGTTTCTCCATCATGCGCCATTTTGGCCTTGTCGTGCTGCTGAGTTTATTTGCCAGCGGTCTAAATGCGCAATCGCTTTCATTCGATTTTGACAATGAAGCAAGCCGCGAAGGCTTTGAAATGACTGCCTCCAGAGCCAGCGGTATCAGATTGACGCATAACTTAACAAGCATGCGCTTAGAAAGCCTGGAAACAGACAAAGGTAATGGACAGGTGATCAGCCTGAATGGTATTTATCTGCCTAACAATGCCGGTGCGCCAAATTTGCCCGGCAACAGCCGCTATATTGCTGTTCCAAATGGTGCTTCAGCACAGCTCATTATACATAGCTACCAAAAAGAAACCCTGGAAAATGTAGATTTACTACCGGCTGCGCCTATTCAATTAGACACCGATGACAGTCCGGCCGACTACAGCAAAAATCAAGTTATTTACAGTAAAAACGCACCCTATCCGGCAGAACCTTTCCTACTTTCAGCCGTTGAAAATATCCGCGGTCTGGATGTTGTTATGCTCGGTATCACACCTTTTCAATACAATCCGGTAACCAAAGAACTTGTTGTCTATCATAACATTGACATGGAAGTTGTTTTTGAAGGCGGTGATGGAAACTTTGGCGACAACAGACTTCGCAGCCGCTGGTGGGACCCTATTCTAAAAGATATGGTTCTCAATCCTGATGCGCTGCCGGCCATGGATTACAGCCGGCGCCACTCAGCGCGCGAAACGGGTGCCGAATACCTTATTGTGATACCTGACAATGAGATTTTTGAATCCTGGGCAGATAGCATCCGACTATTTCGCACACACCAAGGCATCAGTAGCATGATAGTGAGTGCCACCGAAATGGGCGGCAATACAGTAGCCGCTTTCGAGAACTATTTCAATAACGCCTACAACAATTGGGATGTGCCGCCATCAGCCGTTTTGATGCTGGGCGATTACAACACCAATGGCAGCGCCGGATTGATTTCTCATTTACTTTATGACCATCCGGGCAACTACAACCCTTATATTTCTGACAATCCATTTTCTGATGTGAGCGGCAACAGTATGCCGGATATGGTTTTTGCACGCATCACCGCAAATAACGCCACCGAACTGGAAAATATGATTCATAAATTCTTGGACTACGAGCGCAACCCACCAACCAATGCTGGTTTTTACGATAACCCGATCACGGCAATGGGCTGGCAAACAGAGCGCTGGTTTCAGCTGTGTTCTGAAATTATAAATGGTTTCTGGGAACACGGCCTGGGAAAAAACCCTGTACGCGAAAACGCCCTATACAGCGGCTCACCTGGTGGCAGCTGGTCGTCCAACGCCAACACCTCTCAACTGGTAAATTATTTTGGCCCCATGGGTCTTAATTATATCCCTGCCAACACAGCGCATCTCACCGATTGGGGAGGTAATGCCACACGCATCAATAACGATATTAACAGCGGCGCTTTTATGCTACAGCACCGCGATCACGGCTTTGAACAAGGCTGGGGCGAACCCGATTATGGCAATTCTCATTTGAGCGGACTAACCAACGAAGACCTCACCTTTGTATGGTCAGTAAACTGCCTCACCGGGAAATTTAATTATGGCAGTGAGTCCTTTGCCGAAAAATTTCACCGACATCAATATGGCGCACTGGGGATTATAGCAGCCACCGAAGTATCGTATTCATTTGTTAATGACGTCTATGTGTGGGGTGCCTACGACAATATGTGGCCTGAATTTATGCCGGATTACGGCAGCAGCTTCGCTCAAAGATCCATTATCCCCGCCTTTGCCAATGCAGCCGGAAAAATATTTCTGAAACAGTCGAGTTGGCCTTATAATCCACAACACAAGCCGATTACTTATAACCTTTTTCACCATCATGGAGATGCTTTCCTGAATGTATATTCAGAAGTACCTCAGCAGTTGGCAGTCAATCATATGCCTGTTTTGCTCAGTGGTCTCGACTTTTTTGAAGTTACCGTAGAAGCAGGCGCCTGGATTGCGTTAACCAATGGCGACCAAATCATCGGCACGGCAGAAGCTGTCACCGGAACGACATCAGTTCCTATCGCAGTGCAGGAGCCGGGCTCACCAATCAGGCTAACGATCACAAAACAAAACTATTACCGCTATGAAACAGTTATTGAATGTATTCCTCCTGATGGCGCCTATGTTATTTTCAGTGAAAAAATAATTAATGACGAGAGCGGCAATGGCAATGGTCTGGTTGATTTTGGCGAGACAATTATTTTAGATATCGCCCTCAAAAATGTTGGAAATGAAGATGCTCATGGCGTTTCGGCTGTTTTGAGTTGCGAATCGCCATATGTAACTATTAATCAGGATAATTACGACTTCGGAATGATAGCAGCCGGCAGCCTTAATATGGAAGAGCAGGTTTTTGAATTTGAAGTAGCCGATGATATTCCCAACAACACCTTATTGAGCTTTGAGGTGACGATGAACAGCAGCGATGAGACCTGGACCAGTAATTTTAGCCTAAATGTCCATGCACCTGATTTTAAAATCAACAACTTTATAGTTGATGATAGCCAGGGAAATAACAATGGTCGCTTAGATCCGGGTGAAACAGTTATTTTAAACTTTAACCTGGAGAACATTGGTGGCAGCGCTTCAGCGGCAAGCCTTGCCAAGCTGATTTTGACCAATCCTTTTATTAATCCCGTTGATACTGAAGTGAGTTTTGAAAGTATTGAAGCTGAAAGCGTTGTTCAAGCAGCCTTCGAGGTATTTGTAAATCCTGCTGCGCCCATTGGTGTTGCAGCTGAATTTAGTTTACAACTTTCCTCCGGAGCCTATGTAGCAGACAAATCCTTTTCTACTAAAATTGGTCTGATTGTAGAGGACTTTGAGAGCGGTGACTTTGAAAGCTTTGACTGGATATTTAGCGGGAACCTTCCCTGGACTTTAACTGAAACCGGTGCCTTCGAAGGCCAGTATGCAGCCAAGTCTGGCAATATCGGCAACAGCCAGAATTCACAAATTATGGTCAGCTACGAAGCAGGAAGCAACGATACCATCTCTTTCTATTATAAGGTGTCATCAGAAACGAATTACGACAAGCTGAAATTTTACATCGATGGCCTTAAAGTAGGTGAGTGGTCGGGAAATATTTCGTGGACAAAAGCTGCTTTTCCCATTTTGCAAGGCATACATCAGTTCCGCTGGGAATATTCAAAAGACGTTTCTGTAAGCAATGGAGAAGATTGCGCCTGGATTGATTTTGTTGTGCTCCCGCCAGAAATCAGGACTATGGCCTGGGCAGGATACGACCTGCAAAGCTGTGAATCGGAGCCCTTCCAGCTGGAAGGCTATGCGGCTTATTATACCGATTTGCTATGGGAAACCACCGGAGATGGCAGCTTTGACGATGCCACCATCCTGAACCCAATTTATACGCCGGGAACTACTGATAATGAAAATGGCGGTGCAACGCTCAAACTCACAGCAACTGGCACGACCGACCCGATGACTGACAGCCTGACACTCACGATTATAAGGAACCCAACACTCGATTTTGAAACTGATGCAGCCATATGCAACGGCGAAAATTACATCTTTACCACGGGTGAAGCCAGTGACTACGAATCGCTCTTCTGGACCACTGCCGGCGATGGGGTTTTTGATGATGCAAACGCACTTCTTCCGGTTTATATTCCGGGAGAAAACGATCTGCTGGCTGGAACGGTATCGCTAAGCTTAACGGCAGCGGCAAACGGCGGTTGCGAAGCGGCTTCCATAGATTTCGTGTTGACGATTCACGCCTTGCCAACAGCGTCTATCAGTGGTGATCAGACCATCTGCGAAGGCGAAGAAGCAACGATTGAAGTCGCGTTAAGCGGCCAGTCGCCCTGGATGCTCATGCTGGAAGGTGCTGTTGACCCCATGGAGATAGAAACCGCTACTTACCTGATAAACCTGATTCCGGAAGAAGCTATGAGCATGACGCTGGAATCAGTTGCTGACGGCAATGGCTGCTTCAATACTGCCGAAGGAAGCGTGAACATCCTGGTGAATTACGCGCCCGAAACACCTCTAGCACCAAGCGGCTCTGTTACTTTAGACTTGAATGAAATTTCGGAAAGTGCTTACGACATCTTACCGGTGACGGATGCAGAAAGCTACAATTGGATGCTTCTGCCCGAAGAGGCCGGTGCGCTTAACGCTGATGCTACCAATGCCCTCGTCAACTGGAATATTGATTTCAGGGGACAGGCAACGCTCAAAGCAAATGCCGTAAACGACTGTGGTGAAAGCGATTGGAGCGAAGAACTCCTTGTTGATCTATTCAGCACGATTGGCTTAGACGAAAATGGAATGGGAGCAGTTAAAATTTATCCCAACCCAGCCAAAGACCAGCTGACACTGGACTTCGGCAGCATGCTGAACGAGAAAGTGGTGCTGCGCATTAGCAATATGATTGGTGAGCTAATCCTGGAGAAAGAAATTTCGGCCAACAGCAACCGACACTACCAGCTTTCGCTTAGCGAACTTGGCAACGGAAGCTATATTTTAACGCTGGAAGCCCCGCAAGCAAAAGTTAACAGACCATTAATCATCAACAGATAAGCTGATTAACAGCAATAAAAAAAGCCAGCCAATGGGTTGGTTTTTTTTATTAGTGTGCCATGCATGGCCACGAACGAGACGGTGCAAGTCCGTTGAAGTGGGTTGGGAATAGGAGTTTTTTTGGAGTAGACTTGAGGACGCTAATAGTGCAAAACCAAACAAATCTACGCTGTGCTGAGGTATTATTTTTACGCAGTGGAAAAGACACCGGGCGATAGTTGATTTGATTATAAGTGAAGATCATTTGTCCAAAAATATTCACCTATGGGCCATAAGGGCGATAAGTGTTCGTTTTTTTTCTTCAAAGCAAGTAATTGTCCAATACTTGTCAAAAAATGAACAATTGAATGCTATGGCTTCAATATTTGGACATATATTTGCGTTATGTCCAAAATTTAAAAAATATTGAACATTTATAGAAGAGCCGAAATTTGACAGAAAAAGTCCTTACAATGAATTACCTATATTGCTCCTAAATAAAGATATTGAAGACAAGCCGGCTTTTTTTAAAAACTATTGGTAAGACCTTGAATACTTGGATAAAGAGTTGAAAATTCTAATTGCTATCTCGAGGCTTTCATGTCCTTCTGCGCTGAGCGATAGGAAGTTTAGGAGTATGTGAACGCATGTGTTTGAGCAGCCGGATGGACTTCAAAACGTCGGATAGATGACTGGAGAATAAAGTGTAAATAACTGAGATATTTTGTGTTTTAGCACGGATTGCAAATCCGCATCAGCCGTGACATAACTATGTTACGTTCGATATATCAGCGTTTAAATCTCAAAGCTTTCAAAAAAACTAAATCAAATATTAAAGTTTTATTATTGATTTATTTCCTCCTAAATACCACCTTAAATAATAACCGGATATCACTTCTGTTAATCAATAAATCACCAAATCCTGTATAGGTTTTTTTATGAAACACCCATCCCTGATACACCACGGCTATACTATACGCCAGCGAGGCGCTGATGCCGGCGCCAACAAGTCCGAAGCGCGGAGCTAAAATAATTAATGAAGGAATAGTTACTGCTAAACCGGTCAGTGAGGCGAAGAGATTGTAGCGCGGTTGGCCGGTGCCGGAGAAGTAATGGCTGAATATGGTGTTGGCAGCCAGCGCGATAACGCCGGGAGAAAGGCTGAGGATCACGATTTTGATGTCGCCGAACTCCTTGCTGAAAACCCATTCAAATACTTCGCGTGGGATGGCGATCAATACCAGCAAAGCCAGTGTGGTTAGCCCGACGGAGAACTTTAGCAAAGTGATGCTAAGCCTTGCGCTTGCTGCCTTGTCAGTGGAGTTGCTGATTTCTGAAAACTGCACCAGCGAGATGCTTTGGCCAATCAGGCGCAGCCCTTCGGTGAGCTGTACGCCGGAGTTGTAAATCCCCACCGAACCCAGTCCTGTCAAACTTTTAAGGAAGTAATAGCTAAGGCGTTTGTTGATGATATGCGCGATGCTTGAAAGTTGTGTCATGCTGCCGTAATTAAGGATAGTAGCTGCTTTCGCGATGGCGGCAGGCGACTTTCCCGACTTGAAAAGAGGCGTAATCAGTAACCAACCAACTAAGGCGGGTAGCAGGTAAGAAACGTAAAGCGCATACACGAAAGCACGTTCGTCTTTGAGTTCGGCCAAATAGATAAAACCCGCCATCGACAGTAGTTGCAGGCTAAATTGTAGCATGAAAAGGCTGTTGAAGGCAGCAATTTTCTTGTTGCCCAACAGCACGTTCATATTAAAGCTATGTAGGGCATTGATGGCTGAAAGTATCAGAATATGAATGCCATAGCCTTCAGGGACAACAATTTGGTAAAGCTTAGGGAAGAGCGACAGCATCCAAAATAGCAGCGCCGTGCCACCAATCACTAAAACTATCCAGCTGTAAGAAATTTTCAGCAGGCTTTTGAGGCTGTAACGCGAGCTAAAATACACCAAGCCACTTCCGGCCATCAGTTCTACAACCAATAGTATCAAGCTGATATTCAGTAAGATAATGCCCGAAATGCCCCAGGCTTCCTTGCCCAGCTCGTTGGTGGCCATCCATAGGATGACGATGCCGCTGAGAGCGTTGAGGGCACGGATGCCGGTAGTGCTGAGTATTTTGCGAAGCATCAGGCTTTTTTATTGAGTTTGAGTTGCAGCTGGTGCCAAAATCCGGCCGGCGTAAAGGTAAAGCGTTTGCCGTCGATCACGGTAAAATGTGCGTTTCCGTTGAGGCTGTGAAGTCCTTTATTATAGGTGTATGTTGGTAGCGGCATCAAGCGTTTAACGGGTTTTTCTTCAAATTGTTGCGGGCTTAGCTTTTCTATTTCATGCAATTCTACAGCGCGACCATAGTGCAGGCTGCAATCCTGCGCCGGGCGCAAAATATTGTTGTTCAGCCTTATAAATGCGCCCGCCGGACGTGATGTACGGATATCAGATTTCACTGGATTGTTGGCATGTGCTGTAAAAGGCCCAAACGGATTTTCAGCATAATACACATACAAATGCACGCTGGGTAGGTTTTTTAATGTAAAAAACAAATACCAGCGGCCTTCATGGGGCTGTAAAACCGGATCAATAACCGACATATTGCTGAGCAGGTCTTTCTTCCAGATCAGCTGCCGCTTTTCAGTGTCAAAGCTGTACAGGCTGAGTTTGTTAGCACTGTAACTTTCCGGCGTACAATACAATTCGCCTGCATATTCAAAAACAAACGGAAACGACAGATGATGTGGCTCTTCCAGCACAATATGCTGTTGTTCAAAATCTTCTGATGAGAGTCTGCAAGCCAGCACTGCCTTGCCTTTTCGGTAATCGAATAGCTCGTAAAATAAATAGTTCTCGCCTTTAAATTCAATAATAAATGGGTCGGCTAAGTAAGTGCTTGCGTTGGGTTTTTTAAACCATCTCGCCTGCGCGAGATGGGCTTCCGGATTGTCAATCACGGCCTGTAGTGGAGCATGTATTAAACCTACATTCCAGTCTTCCTGCCGAAAAAGATCATGCAGATGAAAGCCGATACGACGGCTAACGGATTTCAAAAAATAATTCAGCATCTGCCAATTATTCGGCGGATGCTTTATAGGCGCTTTTGATTGTGACATTTCTGCTTTAAAAGCTGGGTTTGCAAGCAATTCCCGACAATATTGGAGCGGCATTTGGCAGCTCTCAAAATAGAGCTGATCCAAGTGGGTAGAGTAGGAATGGGTAATTACTTTATAGAAATGCCTTTTCAGGATAAAACCTTTGTCGAGTTTTTCATTTAACTGTTGCAAAATCACGCCATTATATTCATCCCTGTGCATAAATTCCCAAAATCCAGGTGGCCCTCCGCGAACTTTTCGCTCATCGTCATGGTGAAACGACCAAACACCGTGTTTGGCAGCTTGCAGGATGTCGCCCCGGATAATATTAAAGCCAAAGCGCAATAGAAAATCCAGTTTTTTGGATTGTATCAGGGCAATATCTACTTCACTAAAAACAGTAGAGATACCTTTATTGGTGGTACGACACAGCAGTTGTTCGATGCCTTTCGTTTCGGCAGAAATATCCACGGCAGCCTTGCTTTTTGGACGAAATAAAAACCTGTTCCAAAGCCTGAACAGCAGTTGGTGAAAAGGGTAGGAGCCAAGCCATTGGCCAAAGCCGGGCTTGCTTTGTTGTGGCTCATCTTTCAGCACGATTAGCGCTAACTCAACGCCATTTTCACGCAACAGGCAAATACTTTCGGCCTGCCATCGCTCTAACACCAAGCTGTTGCATAGGAGACCAAAGCGCATCTTAATAGAATTAGTTTCAGTTTTTGGCACAGGAAAATTCTTCTTGAGCAAAAGTAAGGAACTTTGGTTAGCTTGCAACAAAGTCTGTATTGGCAGCTGTCAGGGCCAAAGCCCAATGCTTGTCGGTCAGGTTGCGACTATACGGCGACAACAAGCAGTCGCGCTCCTTTGACTTTATATGTTTTTTTAAACCTCAAAGGTTTAGAAAACCCTTGGGATTCAAAAAAAAACCGATATCAAAATATGTCCGTAGGACCTTTCTGTAAATACCGTCAGGATTTATCCGGGTGCAAAGTGAACTGACGAGAACCAAACCTAAGAGAGGTTTCTCAATGCAATCACAATACGGTAAACATTTGTTGAAATTTGTGTGTGCAGCTATTTCTGCAAATCCTTTTTCTAACTTCTTTTAGCAAAAAAATAACCTATCAGATGCCTGCGAAAAATACCTATTTTTGCTCATCAACAAAGTATTTTACTATGCGCAAGGGGATGTGTGGTTTTTTTAAAGTGAATTTTCAAAACATAATAAACTAAGCTCAATTTACATGCCCGGCTTTCAATTCTCTTATCGAAATAATGCAAATGCAAAACAAAGTGATGACCGGACTGATTTTTCGCGAAAAATAATCTATCATCAGAAGCCTTTTAATCTATCAAGCCTTGCCAATGCCGATTACCCAATTATTTCATGGGTTGAAGGTGGTTTTCAAATCTTATTTGAAGGTGTTATTTATGATATCCTGGAAGCGGAAATAAAACAGAAAATTCAAGCCTTTTGCGCGCAGGATATAACTGCTGAGCAAGTTCAGAATTGGCTGCACCAATGTGATGGTGAGTTTGTGCTGCTGATTTTAAATGCTGAAAACCAACAACTTTGGCTTTGGAATGATGTTTTTGGTCGCTTGCCCGTTTATCTTTTCCAAGAAACCGGAAAAATACTTATTGGTCGCGATATTCAGCAAATGCGAAACATTTCCGGAAACAAAAGTTTTGATGCTTATGGGCTGGCTTCCACACTTCTCTTTGGCTTTGCTTTGGGCGAGCAATCGCTTTGGGAAGGCATCAGCTATCTGCCGCCAGGCGCAATACTCAAAGCAGATTTCAAGGCTAATAAATTGGATATTTCCAAAGGCTTTGAAGCTTACCGCTTTGATGATAAGCCGCCACCAAGTTCGGAAACCTGGATTGAAAGTTTATCAACAGCCTTAGAAAACCGACTACGGAAATTGCCTCACATGGCTTTGTCACTTAGCGGCGGTCTGGATTCGCGCCTGATTGCTGGGCTGCTCAAAAAGATGGATGTAACTATTCCGGCATACACCTACCAAGATGCTGAAGGCTCTGCATCGGCTGATGTTCAGGCTGTTAAACAAATGATGAAACAGTTGCGTTGGGAAAGCCAGCATAAGGTTATTTTGTTGGAACCAACAAATACTGCTCAAATACAGCAGCTTATGCAGTTGAAACAAGGACTTAACTATGCCGGAATGGCTTTTCTGTTGCCTTTTCTGGAATATTTTGCGCAACACAATCACGCCATGATTACCGGCGATGGTGGCGATAAACTACTTGCCGATCTGCACCCATTGATTCACCTGCGCAGTCTCAAACAACTGCTTAATTACCTGCTACGTCAGCATGGTCGTTTAAGCCTTGAAACGGCTGCACAATGGTCTGGAATTTCTGTTAAAGCATTAAAAGACTATCTGTTAGCTCATCTCGAAAGTTATCAGGAAACACCTGAAAAAGCACACGGTCAATTTTTATTGCGCGAGCGTGGACGCAAATGGCTTTTCGAGGGAGAAGATCGCAACCGCACTTTTTGTTGGTCAACAACACCCTTTTACGAGCCAAACTTCGCGAGGCAGGCCTTGGAGGTGCAGATGGCTGATAAGTCATACGGAAAGTTGTTTTTGCAACTTTTTCAGCAATTGCCGGGCAGCCTGGAGCAAATTGTGAACCCCAACTGGCAACAGCCATTGAGCCAGCAAAAAGCAATCCGGCAGTTGTATCGGCGACAACAAATAAAGCAGCGACTATTTATGCTTCCCTATCTTGAAAAGCTCTTTTCGGGCAAACAACCCGCTGTGGGATTACACGAAATAAACACCGTCCTGCTCGCGAGCTTAGCGGATTACGGCTTAAATATAAACTTTAAAGAAGTTGAAAACATTAAAAATGTAGATTTGCATATTGAGCTTTTTGGCCTGGCCTTGCTCGCTAATTATAAGAAATGATAAAAACCAAAATTCAAAAGATGAAATTGCTAAGAACCAGTTTTTCACTACTTTTTTTGCTTGCGGCTTTCGCGCTACAGGCGCAAACCAGCGTGGGAGTGATGTCGTTTAAAAATAATGGTCAGCCGGAGCTGAATTATCTGTCGGGCGGCATTGCCGATATTTTAACTACAACGCTCGCCGGAAGCAACCGGCTTAGCTTGGTCGAGCGCGGCCAGCTCAATCTCGTTATTGACGAATTGAAGCTTGGAGTTAGCGGCCTTGTCGATGAAAAATCTGCTGCCGAGGTGGGCAAACTCACCGGCGCTACCTATATGGTTTTGGGTTCGTTTATGCCCTTGGGCAAATCAATGAGGATCGATGCTAAAGTCGTAGAAACGGCCACAGCTACAGTAGTTTCAGGTGCTACGGCCAGCGCAAAAGCCGCTTCCTTGGAAACAATTGACCTAGCTATTGATGAGCTCGCCTCCCGACTTATCAGCAAGCTTACCGGCGAAAACATCAGAGCGCAGGCAAATGGCGACCCTTCTCGCGAAGGCCTTTTCGAGTTTACCTATAACCCACGTGTGATGCTGGTTACGCTAATCGATGGAAAAATGTTGCAAGCCAGAGACGGTGAGTTGATGGCTTCCACAAAGCTAAACCACGGCAACCATTTGATAACGGTGGAAAAAATGAAAGGACTCTTTAAATCAGAAAAGTTGCTGGATACCACGATTTTTATTCCTGGAGGTATGGTTACCCGTGCCCGGATGAATGACGGGAAACTCGAAATTTTTGGCGTTGATCCACTGGTCAAGACCGAAAATTCCTATACGGAAATTGAGTATGTAACCTACGAAAACAGCTCACAACCGGTGCAGTCAAATGAGGTGAGCAACATGATGAACGAAACTGTAAATGTAGTGCTGGAAACCTCCGAACGTCTTATCAACACAACAGAACGACCACAACCTATTTCACAAGAAAGACCAATAGCCAAAAGAAAATCTACATTGCTAATATTAAGCGAGACAGGCCTCTGTGAGATTTATATTGATGGCGAAGAGCGTGCCAGCATTGGCGTTACGCCTATCGACGGGCTGGGACGCGCTGAAATTGAACTGGATGCCGGCAATTACCTGCTCAAAATTGATGGTTTTAGTGTGTGGTTTGACGAGATGATAAACATAGGAAATGGCGAAATCATTAAAATCAGAGCCGAGCCGGATGAGGTGAAGATTTTGGGTAGGTCGCTGAAATAGCACGCCTGTCAAGGTTTGTAAAAACTCAATAAAGATATTATTTACCCAGCGTTTAAACCACCATGAATATTCAAGAATTTATAGAAAAAACACACAAGCACCTTGTCCAATTTGATTTCGCAGCAATCAATACATTGTTTTCACAGCCGCTCCTTATCCAAGAAGATGAAGAAGAATACCTTGAAGAATTAGAAATTTTAGTGGATGAAATTAGAGAAACACTTTTTCGAGAAGGAGATTACAGCAAAGCAGAAGTCTTTGTGAAAACGCTCGAAACGCATCAGCCAGAAATATTAAATAGAAAAGGAAAATATTTCTATCATGATTTTGTCGAGCATTTCTGTGCAGCAGGTGATTTTGAAAAGGCAGAATACTACTTTGAGCCATTTATTAAAAGGCCGGTCAATGAGTTTGATATGTATCTTTCGGTTTTCAAAAAGCTGCTTTTTTTTCAGCGCAACACAATACTTCAGCGTGCCATCCAACAAAATTATGAAGAAGTGCGCGATTCAGATCTGCTGTTTGGAAATGCAGCGGGCATACTCGACTATAATATATACTTTCTTGCTACACAAGAAGTTTACGAAAAATCTGACCAAAATTTTGATATCAAACTCCTTGAGGAAAAGCTAAAGCCTTTTGATTTTGATTTAAGTGAGGATCCTATTGAGACCTATAATCTTGGTTTTTATGCAGATATGCTTGAGGTTCAAAGCCTGATGAATAGGTTTGAGAAAGACCAGGATGCCCAGCTTATGCTGCTTCGTAATAGCTTTATGAAACGCATGCTAATCAAGGGTTTACAGTTTACTTTAAGCGGTCTTTTATTTGATTTAACCAGAATTTATTGGGATGAAAACTTATCAAAGAAAAAGAAAGCTAATTGGAAAAACCATTTCAAAATCAAATATGAAACTTTTGATAACTATCTCGGTGATTTAAAAGAAAGTTTCATTGTTGAGAATTACGACAAAATGATAGCTTTAGTTTGGGGCGTGGCTTATGTGTATGATTTTCTGTTGGAAGCAGAAATAATTGATACGGAGCAATATGCCGTGTTTCAGCATATTTACAAACGCATAGTTGCAGAAAATATTGGAAATATGTTGGATAGTTTAAACGCTATATCATTCGTGATGCAATGGCCTAAACCTGAGGTTTTTACGCAGCGGGAATGGGAAGCACAACAGTCGGTGTTCAAGAAAAGTAAGTTATGTGAGGCTGATTCATCTATAGATATTGATGTTTTTATTGAAGAGGAATTAGAGGACTTTGGCGTATATAAAATATATGTTTTAAGTGCTTACAAAAAAAGACTTAAGAGTAGGAATGAACTACTTGAACTAATGCTTTCACTTGTAGAAGCTGAAAAGAATGAAGGCGTGAATGATGATTACACGATGTATGATCCTGATTATATAGATGTTGACCATGAGGAAGTGGGAAGCAGAAAAAAACATTTATTCAGACGTCCCATATCACGCCGTCAAAAAACCCGGCCGAAACGAGCCTTGCCCGTGTGGTAGTGGCAAGAAGTATAAGAAGTGTTGTGGGAAGAATGCCTGAAAAGATACGGAATCAGCCTACCCCAGCGCCACATCCAAAAGCATCATCGTGGCAAAGCCAATCATGGCACCTACGGTTGACCAGTCGGTTTCGTGGCCCGATTGCGATTCGGGGATGAGTTCTTCTACTACCACGAAAATCATGGCACCTGCCGCAAAAGAAAGCGCGTAGGGCAACAAGGGGGTTACCGTTAAAACCAGGTAAGCACCTAACACACCGGCGATAGGTTCCACGATACCCGACAACTGGCCGTAATTAAAGGCTTTCAGCCGTGTAAAACCTTCCCGCCGCAGCGGAATGGAAACGGCAGCACCTTCAGGGAAATTTTGTAAACCAATCCCGATAGCCAGGGCGATAGCACCGCTCAGCACGCCAATATCCGGGCTGTGCGCCAAAGCACCAAAAGCAACACCAACAGCCAAACCCTCAGGAATATTATGCAAGGTAATGGCAAGTACCAATAGCACACTCCTTTGCCAGGATGTTTTGATGCCTTCGGCCTTATCTACCGACAAGCCGAGATGCAGGTGAGGCAAAATCTTGTCAATTAGAAATAAAAACACCCCGCCTAAGAGGAAACCTACAACCGCAGGTATCCAGGGAGTTTTACCGCTTTCTTCTGCCATAGGAATTGCCGGCTGAAGCAAGGACCAAAAACTTGCCGCAATCATGACGCCTGCTGCAAAACCAAGCATTGAGTTCAGTACCTTTTTGTTTATCGTCTTGAAAAAGAATACCATAGCCGCTCCTAAAGCTGTAACAAACCAAGTAAATAAAGTGGCAACCAACGCCAATAATATGGGATTGTAGTCTAAAAGCCAATCGATTTTCATTTTCCTAAAATTAAATTATAATTTCAATTGAAATACCAACTTACTTAAGTGGGACGATCAATCTAAAACAGCAAAATTAATTTTTTTTTAGGCTTAGGCTGTAAGTTACGCCCAAAGGAAAAAATATCAGTTAATTCCTAAGGAAGTTGTCCTCATTCCAGATTAGCATAGCTCCGGCTGCGCAAAATCAACAATCTCAATCTCTCACTCGATTCATAATATTTCCCTACAGAAAAAAACTCCTCAATATTCCCCAAAATTCTTAAGCGGAAATATCCTACTTTTGTGGAATTACTTACAGCTCTATACTTATATAGGTCATTTATGAGGTTTAATTTGGTGTCTTTTGCCCGTTCACTGCTATTACTTACTATTATTATATTAGTAATGCTTCCCTGTGAGGCAAAAAAAGATTCATACAAGGTCACTGACTCGCTAGCTATCCTGCGCTGGGTGAAGCCTATAAGAGATTCAATATTTTATAATCCCGTAGTTATACTGCCGTGGCTTGATTCGCTAAGCCATTTTGCCGACAGCACCCAAAATCCGTATGCCAACTATGCCAAAAACAACCTAAAAGGTAATTATAACTGGGCGATCAGAAATTTCGATACGGCTGCCAGCTATTATCGTAGCGCTATAAAATGGACTGTTGAAGGTGGTTTATTGCGCCAGCAAATCAATACAATTAGCAATTTGGGATTGATTTATAGCTCTTTGGATAATTTTGATTCTTCTGTATTTTATTATAGTAGGGCAATTGAAATGGCGAAGCAGCATAATTTCAATAAAATTTATATTGAAAGCATTATTAAATTAAGCATTGTTTACAACCAAAAGAGCGCTTATGACCATGCTATTGAGCTGCTTGAAGAGGCCCGAATTAAAAGCGAGTCATTGGGTAATGAGGAATTAAACAGTAACCTTTATAGCGCCTTTGCTACTGTTTATTATTATCTGGGCGACGTGGAGAAAATGAAAGAATATTACTTGCGGGCTATTAATTTTCACTTAAAAGGTAATAATAAAAATATTTTGGCAACACTTTATGGCAATATTGCTGAGTCGTATTCAAGTATTGCTAAAAATTATGATTCATCTACTTATTATTTCTCTAAAACATTACAATATACCATTCCGCAAAATAAAGATGATGTGCTACACATGATAGATTTTACCCGTGGAAGTCTGTTTTATTCAATGGGAAATTATGATTCGGCGGCTTTTTATTATCAACGAGCACTTCAAAATCCGTTGAGTGAGGTTTTTGTCAGGCGCAAGGCGGCTTTACTGGTAAACATGGGTAATGTTTATCGTTCCAAATTAGATTATCCGGCGTCTGTTGATTATTACAAAAAGGGGTATCAGTTGTCCGATTCTATAGATGTTCCTGAGTACAAATCCAATGCCTTACTGGGTTTAATGAAAATCGACAGTGTAAGAGGTGATTTTGAGCAGGCGTTTTTTTATAGCATAGAGAGGCAACAGATTCAGGCTGAGCTAAAAAAGGATGAAGCACGTAGCCACTTAATGGCTTCTGAAGTGGCAAGGGCACTTGAAGTGCAAAACCTGAAAAATAGCTTGCTGCAAACAGAAAATAAGTACAAAGATGATATGATCAATAATCAGCGCTGGATCGTTGTAATGATCGTATGGGTTTTGATTGGGATGTTGGTTTTTACCTTGTTTCAGTTTATGAATCATAAGAAAATCAAACGGCTGAACAAACTTTTAGAATCTAATATCATCCGGCTTGATGCTCAAAATCTGGAACTTGACCAACTGAATAAAACCAAAGACAAATTTTTCTCTATCGTGAGTCATGATTTGCGCAGCCCTTTTGCAGCGCTCAGAACCGGTACAATTCTGCTGAATATGGAGTGGGAAAGTCTTACCGAAGAGGAGAAAAGAGAACTGGTGTTGCAACTTGATAAGTCGGCAGAAAATACCAATAACCTGCTGGAAGAATTGCTGCAATGGAGCAAAATGCAACAAGGGGCAATGAAACTAGTGAAAAAAACCTTTACTGTCAACACATTAATCAAGGAACTTAAAGAGGTATTTGCCAGTATTGCTAACGATAAAGGGATTCAGCTCATTGCTGAATCTGATGACAAGCAGCACTTGACAACCGATTATCAAATGCTAAAACAGTTGTTGCATAACTTGCTCACCAATGCCGTGAAATTTACGCCAAGAGGTGGTGAAATAAAGATCGAGCTTCAGTTTGAGCCAGGCATGGTGAGCATTACAGTACGCGATACCGGCATCGGGATTCCTAAAGAAAAGCAAGGAGGAATTTTTGAGCTGAACAGTAATTTCAATCGCCCGGGAACTGAAGGCGAAAAAAGCTCTGGCATGGGACTTATCTTATGCATGGATTATGCCCGGCTGATGGGTGCAAAGCTGGAGCTGGTATCAGAAGTAGGCCGGGGAAGCGCGTTTACGGTGATCTTTAAGACCTAGTCAAAAGAAGATGACACCCCCTAAATCATTAAATAGTATTGATTTAGGAGTTTTAGAAATATAAAAAAGGTTTAATACGGCATCGTATCACCCTCAAAAGCTTTGAGATCATAATTGGTCAATATCCAGTCGAAATTTTCGGTGTTTGACTGCTTTATATAGCGTATAATTCCCGCATCTCTTGCCAGAAAAAAGTGCATATAAACGGTGTCATTACCGTCATGATAGTCTTTTACACGTGTAATATATACATCTGAATAGGATTTTCCCTGGAGTTCAAAACTTCTATGAAAAGCGACATTGGTGTAATTGCCTTCGTTAATGCCCAAATGCTGTTCCTCTCCAAGAGGATATTTTGGCGTTAAAATACTGAAATAACGACCGTTATCAAAATAAATTCTGAAGTTTTCGGGAAGTGTATCTTGAGATGTGTCAGCATATCCACCTGTAACCTCACCGAGAGTAAGCGCCATGGGGCCGCTGGAGTATAGCATTTCATAGGCCTTGTAAAAAAATCCCGGACGACCTTGCACAGTGTGAAACCGACGCTGTGTAGTCACTTCCCTGACAACTACACTGTCTTCAATACCGTTGAGTTGGTTTTTGTAAATCCAATAACTTTCTGGCCCAAAAACAGTGTAGGCCTTAAAAGTATTTGATACCTCGCCAATTTTAGGCTCAACGTAATCTTTGTCTTTTAGGGTAGTGCATGATTCGAATACTCCTCCGCAAAACAATATAATTAAAAATAATAGAAACTTTTTCATACCATGAAATTTACTGACTTCCTCAATTATAGAAGCCCTTTGTTAGAATAAACCATTGTTCAAGCCACAAAGCTATAATTGTTGGCTCAAAAAACACCAAAAAGCCTAATTTTTTTAGCGAAATAAACAGAGCTTTTATTGCTGTTTTGCTACTCTGTGATGCCTGAAGCCTCAACGATTACAGATGCCTGCAAAATTGCAATAAGTGCAATACTTGGTCTCATTGGTCTGAACAATAGGTGTTTCCGTGTCGTAAAGTTCTTCAAACAGTCCAACAAGCTGCCCTATAATATTTTCTTCAAAGCCAATGTTTTCTCCCTCTTCCGGAAGTGATAAAGCCATCAGTCCTTTGCCGGGTTTTTGCAGGTTGATGATTCCACATTCCAGCTTGCCCGGCGATGAAATTAATCCTGATTTGACCATTAAAAGCTGGTAAATTGCCAGTTGCAAGGCTTTGCTTCTTTGTGGTAATAGCAGTTGCTCCCATGTCTTTAGCTTCAAGGTTTTCTCATCAACAGTACCGGTTTTGTAATCGATCAGCCTTGTGATTTCCCCTACTTTATCAATGCGGTCGATGGTGCCTTTCAGCTTTATGCTGATGCCGGCGGCGGCAAGTTCAATACTGAGTTTTTCCTCCAAGCCTTTGATAGTTATGGGTCTATCTGCCAGTGACTTCTTCTCGTAAACCAAAAAGTTTTTTACAAATTGACGTGCCACTTCTTTCATCAACAGACTATTGCCAAAGTCCGCCAATCCTTTAGGGTACAGTTCCAGCAGGTGTTTATCCAACACTCCTTCTGAAAGGGCAAGCATTTTGTCTATGTCCGTGCCGGTCAGATTTTTATCAATAAATGGCGTGTACAGACTTTCGAGCGTATTGTGTACCGCCGTTCCGAGGTCGTTGTATTTGATGCCTTCCTGGAAAGACTCATTCGGTTGCAGACCAACAACGCTACTCAAATAAAATTGCAGCGGACAAATAATATAGGTGGCCAGGCTGGAGGGCGACAATCCCGTTTTGGCTTTTTCAATAAGCTGCTGCATCACCTGCTCGTTTTTTGGGATGGTGATAGAAATATCTTTGCGTTTGGAAGGCGATGGGAGTGCGAAAGCAGCCTCTCTAACACTGATTTTTGGATTGAGTTTGACCAGCTCATACCTGATTTGCTGAATAAACCGACTCTGTTCGCCACTTCCAAATGATCCGGGTTCGTTATTATAATAGAGGTGTACGGTGTTGGCTTTTTGCAGCAGCCTAAAAAAATGATAGGCATAGACGGCCTGCCTTTCTGAGTAATTTGATAAGCCGAAAGCTTTACGAATATCTGCCGGAATCAGCGATTGGTAGCTTTTTTCTTGCGGAAGCGTGCCTTCATTAACGCCTAAAATATGCAAGCTTTCAAAATCGAGATTTCGGGTTTCGAGCAAACCCATAATTTGTAAGCCTTGCAGCGGCTCGCCCGAAAATGGTACCCGTATACCAATTGCTAATTTGTGAAATAAAATTCCAAAATCTTCAAAACCAAGTAGCTCAGGTCTTGCTGTTACGAGATCTTCTATTTTATGTAAAAGTTTGCCGGCTGTTATAAACTGATTGACTAAGCTGTGCTTTTGGCTTTTGTTGCTATCTAAAATCCAGTCGGACAAGATGTTGACCAATGAGCTTGTATTGCTAAGTAATGTTTTTATAGACGTAGAATCAATAGGCTGTAGAAGCAGTTTAAATAAATTACTTAGCCTGTTATTTTCTTTAAAAGTTTCCATGAGTTCCTCTTTGGAAATAAAACGCTGGCTATTTTGAAGGATATTTTGTTGCCAGTTGTTGATCAACTCAAGTTCGTGGCTACTCAAAAAATAGGCGTTCAGCTCATGGGATGTCAGTTGCAGCAAGAGTTTGAGGTAAATACCCAAATCTGATTGAATTTTCCGCTGCCTCAGGTGGATAGTGAAATAAGCACTTAAATATTGAAAAGCTGCAGTTTTCGTAAAAGGAAATCCCAGCGTCACATTAAAATGCGCCACCGTATCGGGAATGGTATTCAACACCGGAATCAGCAAGTTTTCATCGGCCAGCACAACAGCGGTTTTGCTGTCGCTTTGGCCGTTGGCCAATACCTGCCCGAGTGCTTTGGCCTGTGTGGAATTTCCGGGAACGGGATGGATGACAATTTCTTTTTTAGAAGTGAGTAAATCGGCTGATTTAAAGTTTTTTACCGCTTCCGGGAGGCGGAAAGCAAACTTCCTGATAGAATTACCGGCTTCATGTTTGCTAAACTTATTTTCTTCAAAATAGTAGGTGTCGATATCCCAGAAAATTTCAGCTTTTTTTAGTCTGAGTAACTTAATAATTACGGCCTCCTCAGCTTTTGTCAAAGCATTGAATCCGGCAAAAATAAACTGGCCGTAACCTATTTTTTCGGCTAAAGAATTTTCGTCAAGCTCTGCCAATTGCCTGGAAGCCATTCCTATATAAGCCATTTCTTTTGCTGCTAACACTTTGCGCAGGCTGTAATAGTCTTTTTCGAGCAGGCGATAAAAACTAAGATAGCGCCTCTCGCTATCGGTCAGCGCTGAGCCATCCGGATGCCATAATTCGAGTGCCTTTGCCTCGTTCAGGTAATTAAAAACAGCTCCGGCATCTGCCATTTGCTGGTCAATTTCGTTAAAATCTTCCGCCATCTGGCTGGCCAGACCTGCATATTCAGCCATGCTAAATCCATCGCCGGCGTTTTGCGCTGCCTTTATTTCCAACAGTTCAAATTGCACACCGAGGTTATCAGCAATTTCGAGTTTGCTCCATTGCGCAAAAGCCTGTTCGATGGTGCTGATACGCGGCAACCAGGCTGCTTTATTCAGCTTTTGGGTCAAAGCCTTTTTGAAAAATAATCCGGCACGTTTGTTTGGAAACAATACCGTTAAATCGCGCAATTGGTCGCCATATTCATTGGCGATCAGCTGCGCAAGTTGTACTAAAAAAGGGGTGTTTTCGGCCATGTTTAAGGTTCTTGCAGTTGAAAAAAACGGTTGATTGTTTCAATTTGACTTTTCTTGCCCAAATCGAACCAATAATTAGTTTGTATAGGCGTTGATTCAATGGTGAAATTGCGGGCTAAACGCAGGTAAAGGTCGATAATGCCGGATTGTTCAACCGGACAATCAGCAAAAAGTGCCGGCTTAAATAGGTGAATGCCACTGAATGAGCGCTCGTTGTAGTCGCTACTTGGCTGATCTACCCATTTATATTGCCCGTTACGCAGGTCTTTCCAGCCACAAAGCCGGTCATGTTGATCGAATAATAATTTGCGACTACTCTCGCGCTCTTGCGTTAGCAGCCAGGCCATTGCCGCTGATTTGTTAAACTCTTTTAGGATTAATTGTAGGTTTAAATCGCTCAAAATGTCTACGTTATGGATGAGAACGGTCTTGAAATTCTGAAAATAATCCCGTGCTTTCAGGATACCGCCACCGGTATCCATCAATTGGTCGCTTTCGTCAGAAATATGCAAGTGGATAGCTTTAAAATCTGACTTGGCTAAAAATACCTTAATTTGATCCGCAAAATGATGCACGTTGATCACTGCTTCTGAAATTCCAGCTGCAATTAACTGATTGATAACTCTTTCTAATAAAGTTATGCCATTTATTTCGAGCAGTGCTTTGGGTTTTGTAGCGGTCAGCTTTTCCAGACGCGTCCCTTTGCCCGCAGCGAGTATCATGGCTATTGTTTGCTGTTTCATGCTTTCGTTTTTACAGCTTTGCATAGGCGATTTTCTTTGTTTGAAGCCTGGCCGCATTTCTTACAAGAAAACTGCTTCTCTTTATTGCTGGGCTTTTCGCCTGATTTACATTTTTTACTCATCGTCAAATTGCTGTTCGTGGTGTTTGCAACTTACCATTAATTCCGGGTATTTTTTGCGAAGCCAGTTCGCGATATTTTCTGCACAATAAACCGACCTGTGCTGACCACCTGTACAACCAAAATTTACCATCAAATGTTTGAAGCCACGCGCTGAATAATTATCGATACTTTGGCTAAGGATTGCTTTAATATGATCTAAAAATATATCTACTTCCCGGTGTTTTTGTAAAAACTCAATCACCTCTTTGTCTCTGCCTGTCAACATCCTATACTTGTCTTCACGTCCGGGGTTGGGTAGCGGACGGCAGTCAAACACAAAGCCGCCGCCATTGCCAGTCAGGTCTTCGGGGATGCCTCCTTTTTTATAAGAAAAGCTGTTAACATTTATCGTTAAAGTCTCAAAAGCTTTCTTTTCAAGTAATGGATAGCGTTTTTTCAGCTTACTAAGTTGCAAGAAAATCCCTTTTAAAACCGGCAGGCTAAGCGGAATATCATACTGCGCAGGTAGGCTTGTCAGGCTTTTGATGGCAAAAGGAATACTTTCGACGAAGTGTCGTTTTTTTTGTATCAGACCACGATAACCATAAGCGCCAAGCACTTGCATAAGCCGCAGATATACGAATGCAGGATAATAATGTCTGAATTGAATCGCTTTCGTATTGGTATAGTTTTCGAGTTTTTGTAAGTAAAAATCTAATAATTCATTTTTTACCGCTTCCGGAATTTGCGCCTTCACCTGAAAAAGCAGCGACACTACATCGTATTGCAAAGGGCCTTTTCTGCCACCCTGGAAATCAATGAAATAAGTTTTGCCTTCGTGAATCATAATATTCCTCGACTGAAAATCGCGGTACATAAAAAAAACAGCGGGTGCCTGCACGATGAACTGTGTAAGCAGCGTAAATTCATGCTCCAGCTCTGCCTCGTTATAAACGATTTCTGATTGAAGCTTCAGGAAATAATATTTGAAATAATTGAGGTCGTCGCGTATCGCTTTTTCATCAAAATGGCTTGTAGGGAAAGCTAATGAATAATCCAGTCCCTGGTCGCCTTTAAACTGAAAGTTCAGCAGATGGCTAAGGGCATCTTTATAATAGTCGATAAGAAGTGGATGAAAATCGCCTTGTGCCAGGGCATCCTGAACAAGTCTGAAAAGGCTCGTATCGCCTAAATCTGTTTGTATATAGGCGATATAATCATCCGAAACGGCCAGCACTTCGGGAACGGCAAGGCCAAGGGAAAAAAAATGTCGTGCAAAACTTACGAAAGCCCGGTTTTCTTCTGTAACCGTATGGTATGTGCCTATATAGCTTTTATTTCCCGAGACTAACCTAAAATATTTGCGCGCTGATCCTGACTCGGGAAGTGGCACGATGCTGTCAGGTTTTTTGCCTAAAAAGGTATCAAACAAGCGGTTGAAAAGGTCAGCTTGTTCTTTTAGGTTTTGCATAAGATTACTGTTTAATGGAGGTTATTTCTTTCATTAGCGAATAGGGCTGCTAAACTAAACATTTTTTTATTGGAAATCCTTTAAAAAATCCTTTCAACATGCTAATGATAAGTGATATTATTGTAACTTTGGCTTCTAAAAATCATCTTAAAATAAACAAACTATGGAAACTGGAAAATCAGCTACTGACATTCTAAAATTGGCCATTTTACTGGAGCGTAAAGGCAAAGCGTTTTACACACAGGTTGCCCGTCAAACAGAGAGCAAAGCCGTGAAACAGGTTTTTGAAACGATGGCCGAAGAGGAAAATGCACACATCAACTTCCTCTCAAAACAGTTTAAACATTACGAAGAAAACCAGACTTTTTTGCAAAATGAGCTGCATTTAGAAGAGGATCACTCAGAAACAGACGAGATTCTATCGGCTCAGGTAAAAAAAGAAATTTCGGCAGCAAGTTTTGAAGCAGCAGCTATTTCGGCCGCTATTGACTTTGAAAACAAAGCCATCGAAGTGTATTCTGACAGGGCAGAAAAAGCCACTGATAAAAATGAAAAAGCCATGTATCAGATGTTGGCTGACTGGGAAAAAACCCATCATAGATTGTTGTTCAGGATGAATGAAGACCTGAAAGAAGAAATCTGGAACGACAATAGTTTTTGGCCATTTTAGGCAAAATTATACCCACAAACCGGCCAAGGCCGGTTTTTTATTTATGTTTTAAAAAATCTAATAATATTATGCAAGACGAAAATTTGGGGTTCAATTCAAAAGCAGTGCATGCCGGTGGTTTTGAAGACCCTAAGGGAAGCGCGGTAACACCAATTTACCAAACTTCAACATTTAAGTTTAAAAATGCCGATCATGGCGCAAAATGTTTTTCAGGCGAGGAAGATGGTTATATTTATACGCGCATCGGCAATCCCACCATTGAAGAGCTGGAAAATGCTGTAGCCTCGCTCGAAGGCGGCTTTGGTGGTATCGCTACCAGCTCGGGCATGGCGGCCGTAAACACGGTCTATCTGGCTTATCTCGGCGCTGGAAAACATCTCGTTGCACACAACTCGCTCTATGGGCCATCGCGCGCCATCATGGAATCCCTTTACCCAAAGTTTGGTGTGGAATCCAGCTTTATCGATGCCACTGATCCGGAAAATGTGCGCAAGACCATCAAGCCAAACACCGCTTTGATTTATCTTGAAACACCCGCCAATCCTACGATAGGGATTACTGATATCGCCGAAATTTGTAAAATTGCCCACGAACACAATATCCCGGTTTGTGTTGACAACACTTTTTGCAGTCCTTATCTGCAAAAACCTTTTGAATTTGGTGTTGATATTGTGTTGCATTCAATGACAAAATTCATCAACGGACATGCTGATATCGTAGCTGGAATGGTGATTGCCAAAGATGAAAAGCATTATAAAATCATGCGCCCGGTAATGGTAAATATGGGATTCAATATGGATCCGCACCAGGCCTGGCTCACCCGTCGCGGACTTAAAACACTTGGAATCCGCATCGATAGGGCACAGCAAAGTGCTCAAAAAGTTGCTGAATTCCTCGAAAATCATCCAAAAGTAGAATGGGTGCTTTATCCTGGTCTGGCTTCTCATCCGCAGTTTGAGCTGGCCAAAAAACAGATGAAAGGCCCTGGCGCGATGATCAGCTTCGGGCTGAAAGGTGGCTATGATGCCGGCAAAAAAATGATGAACCAGGTCCAAATGGCACTTTTGGCGGTTTCGCTCGGCGGCATAGAAACGCTGATCCAACACCCGGCCAGCATGACACATTCAAAGCTGAGTAAAGAATCAAAAGATGCAGCCGGAATTACTGATGGCCTTGTGCGTTTGTCTGTTGGTATAGAAGATTTAAAAGATATCATCGCTGACCTTGAACAGGCATTGAAGCACGTTTAATATTGTTTTTTTTGAAATATCAAACCGTTGCGAAGAGATTTATTAACTTCGCAACGGTTTTTTTTTATGAAACACAACCTCTTAAAATCGGCTTTGGTTTTTTTGTTGTTGCTGTCGCTTCCTGCCTCAGCACAACGCGTTGCCCTTGTGCTTAGTGGCGGAGGTGCCAAAGGTTTGAGCCATGTAGGTGTGTTAAAAGCTTTGGAAGAACACGAAATTCCGATTGATTATGTTGTTGGAAACTCTATGGGAGCTATCATTGGCGGCTTATACGCCAGTGGCTATTCGCCTCAGGAGATTGAGGATTTTGTAAAAAGTGAAAATTTTGCAGCCTGGGTCACCGGAACAGTTAACGAACAGGATTTCGTAAGTAAACTTGAAGCACCCAACGCCTCTTGGGTTAGCGTGCCTTTTAGCATTGACAAACGGATAGTTTCGCGACTGCCATCAAGCATTATTTCTACATTTTTGATGGATTATGCAGTGATGGAAACCTTTGCTGCTCCTTCAGCTTTGGCCAACTATGATTTTGACAGCCTTTTTGTGCCATTTCGCTGCGTTGCTTCGGATATCGATTCGTCGCAGTTGGTGGTTCTACGCAACGGACAGCTGGGCACAGCAGTGCGGGCTTCGGCAACTTTTCCATTACTTTTTAGACCAGTGAAAATTAACGACAAACTGCTTTTTGACGGCGGAATGTTCAATAACTTCCCAACCGACATTGCCGAAGAGGCTTTTAATCCTGATATTTTAATAGGAAGCAAAGCCGCTGGAAACTATAAAGCGCCACAGCAGAATGACATGCTTTCGCAGTTGCAAAACATGCTGATGCGCAAGGCTGATTTTTCGATGCCCACCGAAAAAGGTATTTTGATTGAATCGCAGATGGGGCCGGCGGGAATACTTGATTTTGCGCAGGTTGCAACTTATATTGATAGTGGATACGTGGCAGCTTTGCGCCAAATTCCACTGATTGAAAGCAAGATTGGTCGCCGTGCCAACACCGACAGTTTGCTACAAAGAAGACAAAAGTTTAAAGAAAGCCTCCACGAATTGAAAGTGGGGAAATTGAATATTTCAGGTACAAACCCCAAGCAGGCTGAATATATTCGCAATAAGTTTAACTATAAAAGTAAAGTCAGTAGCTTGGACTCCTTGAAGTTAGCTTATATGAGCCTGTTGGCTGACGACAAAATTAGCTATATTTTTCCGGAGCTAAAATTTGATCCTAAAAGTGAAAAATACGACCTCAATCTAAATGTTTCTCTCGCTAATCCATTTTTGGCTGAAATTGGAGGCCATGTAAGTTCAGCAGCTACCAATCAGGCTTTTTTGGGTCTTTATTACCGCAACTTATCCAATTTTGGAAGTCGCTTTGGCGTGAATGGTTATTTTGGTCGGTTTTACTCCTCGGTGCAGGCTATGGGGCGCATTGATTTGCCGGCAGCCATGCCGTTTTTTCTGGAAGTAAAGGCTACGCTATCACGTAAAGACTATTTCAAGAATGCCAATTATTTTTTTGAAGACCCTACGCCGGCATTTTTAATTAATGATGAATCATTTTTAAACTTTAACGCGGGACATACCATTGGAAAAAATACGAGAGTAAGCATAGGTTTTGGCGCTGGCCAACGTGATTTTGATTATTATCAAACCAATAATTTTAGTCGAAATGATACCGCCGATATCAATCAATTTAATTTCGTGATGCCACATATTAGGCTGGAATACAATACTTTAAATAGAAAATATTTTCCTTCGGCCGGTATGCAGTGGAAGTTGCAATTCTCCTTTTATGATGGTACACAAAAAAATATACCCGGAACAGAAATTGGAAAATCCTTAATTGAAGATAAGCAATACTCCTTTTTTAGAATTAAGTTACACTATAACAACTTCTTTGCGCATGTTGGCGATTGGCATTTTGGTTTTCTGGCTGATGTGGTGGCGACCAACCAGCCACTGTTAAGCAACTATACTGCCACAGTACTTTCTGCGCCTGTTTTTGAACCGATTCCGGAAATGAGGTCGTTGTACCTCGAACAATACCGTGCAATTAGCTATGCAGCGGGTGGTTTTAAAATGATTTATAACCCGCTCCGTAACCTGGATGTCAGGCTGGAAGGCTATGTTTTTCAACCTTATCAGCGCATTATTAACAAAGGCGTTTCAAAAATCCCCGAGCTCGGCACCGCTTTTAGCGATCAATCTTATGTGGTTTCATCGCGTGTGGTGGTGCACACACCAATTGGGCCGCTCAGCGCTTCCCTAAATTATTTGGATAAAACGGATGGCCGCTTTTCTGTGGTGGTGAGTTTTGGTTATCTGATATTCAATAGATCGGCTTTTGAATAGAAAATACATCTTTAACCTGATACTTCTTTAGCTCATTATCCGATTGAGTGCCTATCTGCATTCGACAACAAAGGTATAAGCCGGTGTTTTTGCATTGTCCGGCAACAAGCTTGTTTCCGATATCGACTAAAACGCAGATTCTAATAGCCCCCAAAACCTACGAATGTGTAGCTTGTTATTTATTCACAATGAATAGATTAGTTTTTGAAAATACTTCTCAGCGTTTCAGCTATTGATGGCTTAGTTTGCCAAATAATTCCTATTTTTGCAGCCTTATTTTTGAGATAACTTCTAATATAGAGGCTGCGCCAGTTGTGGCTTCTTATCGTGCAAACAATAAATGTATAATGGATAACAAAGATCAACTTCACACATCCGACGCCACTCAAAAGAGCGAGACCGGAACGCAGGCAGCCCAAACAGCTGTTGAAAATGTAAATACAAATCTCACTGCTGACAGCCGTCAATTGACAGATGCTGAAACCCTTACGATTAAAAATGGAATAGCTTCAAATCAGCTTCCGGCTGAAGAAACGCCATCCGCTAAACAAAAAGTAGAGACCCAAAAGCCGGAGAAACAGTCGGCTGAAAGTGTCGAGTCCAAAGAGGCCGCAAATCAGACTGCTGACAGCGATAAATTGACAGCTGCTGAAATACTTGTAATTAGGAGCGGAATAGCTTCTAATCAACTTCCTGCTGAAGAAGTGCCGGCCGAAAAGCAGAAAAGTGAGTCTCCAAAACCAGAAAAAGCGTCTGCTGAACTTATCAAGCCCAAAGAGGTTTTGGAAATTCAGCAACTCATCGCTCCCGATCAGCCTTTTGATGATGACGAAGACGATGACGACGAACCGGAGCATGATTTTTCTACCCTCAACAAGTTGCAGCTGGTTGAAATGTTGGAAGAGACAGTGCAGGAAGTGGATATTTCCAAGATAAAAATGAAGGTTTCGGCCATCAAGGTATTCTTCTTGAAGCTGAACAAAGAAGATATTGAGCTTGAAATGGAACAGTTTATTGCCGATGGCGGTGATAAAGAATCCTATACACATGTCGATGATCCGCTGGAAATCCGCTTTAAAGCTGCTTTTGGAAAGTATAAAGAGAGTAAAGCTCATTTCAATGCGCTGCTGGAAAAACAAAAACTGGAAAACCTGCAATTAAAAAATACCATCCTCGACGAGTTAAAGGTGCTTATCGCCTCAGAGGAAACCCTGAAAAAAACTTACGATGAATTCAAGGTGTTGCAGGACAAATGGAAGTCGATAGGACAAGTGCCTGCGGGTGAGGTTAATAACTTATGGAATAACTACCATTTTTTGGTAGAGAAATTCTTTGATAAGGTTAAAATAAACCGCGAACTGCGCGACCTCGACCTCAAGAAAAATTTAGAATCGAAAATAGAACTTTGCGAGAAAGCAGAAGAGCTTTTGCTTGAAAAATCTATCACCAAATCTTTCAAGCTGCTGCAAAAATATCACGACGAGTGGAAAGAAATCGGCCCTGTTCCACAGGATAAAAAAGATGAAATTTGGGACCGTTTCAAAGTAGCCACAGATAAAATTAACGTGCTGCGACGCGAGCATTACGCTCAGCTTCATGATGAGCAAATGACGAACTATGAGGCCAAAGTAGCACTTTGTGAAAAAGCGGAAGAAATTAGTACAGAAAACCTGAACAGCGTTTCTTCCTGGCAGAAAAAATCCAACGAAGTAAGCGAATTGTTCAAGGTGTGGAAATCTATCGGACAGGCTCCAAAAAAACTGAACGACGAAATCTGGAACCGCTTTAAGGCTTCGATGGATAATTTCTTTGAAGTCAAAAAAGCCTTTTTTAGTGTAATCAAGGAGCAGCAGTTGGAGAACTACAACCGCAAACTTGACCTGACTGTTGAAGCCGAATCGTTTAAAGATTCGACGGATTGGCGCAAAACTACCGATCAACTGAAGAGATTACAGCAGGAATGGAAGAAAATCGGGCCGGTGCCACGCCGTCATTCCGATAAAATCTGGAAGCGTTTCAGGGCAGCTTGCGACAGTTTCTTTACACGTAAATCTGAACATTTCACAGGTTTGAAAGCCAATGAAGAGGAGAACTTGCAAAAGAAAAAGGCTTTGCTCGAACAGATTGAAGCTTACGAAGTGAAAAAAGGCCGTTCCGAAAATCTCGATGCTGCCAAAGCATTTCAGCGCGAATGGATGGAAATTGGTTTTGTGCCTATCAAAGTGAAAGATCAACTGCAAATGCAATACCGTAAGGCCATTGATGCGTTATTTGATAAAATGAAAATCTCTGAATCTGAACTTTCTGCCTCCGAATATCGTGGTATGGTCGAAAATATGAAAGACGATCCGGATTCCAGAGACAGGATGAGAAGAGAGCGCAATAATCTTAGCGGAAAAGCTGCCAAGCTGCGCGAAGAAATCAATCTCTGGGAAAATAATATTGGTTTCTTTGCCCAAAGTAAACAGGCCGAGATTATGAAGGCTGAGTATGAAAAGAAAATTTTACGTGCGAAAAATGAACTCCAAATTCTGGAAACCAAACTGAAAGTGTTGGTAGAGTAGAAGTTCAAAAGCTGTTAAAAATCAAAGCCGGAAATTTTAAAATTAGTTTCCGGCTTTTTTTTGAGAAGTTATTTTACGGATGTTTTGCACAAGTATATAATCTGGTAATAATGAATATCATAGAAAACGATGACTTCTTTATGTTACTGATTATCAATAATATAGATTTTTCATTTGCAATCGAATTTACTTTGCGAAAATCTGTGCCTTCTTTGTGAAACTCTGTGTAATAGCTCTCGAAAGCTTTTGGAGTCACAAAGCGCCACAAAGAAGCCACAGAGAATAATATACTGTGTTTCTGTTTTTTACATTATTTGTAGAAATAGGTGCAAAATATCAGTTATTTGAGTCAACTACAAAGCTTTAAACCATTCCGTCAAGCCTTTTACTCCATCCCAAATTGCCGGACAATTTTGCTTGACAAAGTCTTCATCAAGTTTCTTATCGTCATAGGCCTGAAGTTGCTCAAGTACCCGTCTTCCATCAAAATCTACATACGCCATGCGTGCCACAAGCTCATCCGGCTGATGGCCAAAATCTATTCCCGGCAGCATCGCCACACCGGTTTCATCTAACAGCGCATCACATATTTCAGCTGAAGTTAAAATATTTCGTGCTTTCAACTTTTCTCTGTAATAGCTAAAATCCGGAAACAAATAAAAAGCACCATTCACGGCAGGTGTTTCAATATTTGAGGCTTGTAATTTTTTCCTGATAACTTTTGCCAGGAAGCGTAAAATCCTGCGGGAATCTTCCAGGTATTTGTCGATATATGCACCGCCTTTGAAAGCTGTAATTGCAGCGTATTGTATTGGAGCTGAGGTTGATGTATAGGTTTCGCTCGCTACGGTAGCCATTGCCTCGCGCAGCCAATGCAACTCTGGGGGAAACGAAAAAGTACCCAAACGCCATCCTCCCGCGCCACACCATTTACTGAGACCGCTGCTGATAATCGTGCCTTCAGGATAAAAACGCGCCATCGAAACATGCTGGCCCTGGTGGTGTATCATGCCATAAATTTCGTCCGAAACCACTACAACCTGGTATTTCCGTGCTACTTGTGCCAACTGCTTTAATTTTTCGGCAGGGTAGGTGCAGCCCGTGGGATTGCTGGGATAATTTAAAATAACCACACGCGGGCGATTCGGGTCGGAACGGCAAATCAAATCCAGCTTTTCAGGTGTTAGTCGGTAGCCATCTTCGGCACGTGTGGCAATCCACTGCACATGGCGGCCTATGATGCGCGCCTGCGGTGAATAGGAAACCCACGAAGGCGTTGGAATCAGCAGGTCGCCGTAATAAACCAGCTGTAAGATAAAAATCAGTTCCTTGCTACCCGGTCCAATCAAAATATCCTCTGCGGAAGAATTGATTAGTTGGGTGCGTTTATTGAATTCGGCGATGGCTTCGCGCAAAGCCAGGAGTCCGTAAACAGATAGGTAGTCCTTTTCATGCGCGTGCTGTCTCAGTGCTTCAACCACCGGCTCAGGCACAGGAAAAGGCGACTGACCCAGTCCAAATTTATACACTTTTCGTCCGGCTTGGATGAGTTGCCTGCTTTTCTCGTTGATGGCCAGCGTCGCAGATTGCGAAAGGCCGCGAACATTCAGGTTGAGGTTCACTGGCAGCGGTTTTTTGGCTATTTTTCCCATAAATTTAGTTTGTGTCGTAAAGATATGAAAATTTGGGCAAAAAAGAGTTTTTAAGGCGTTAAAGAATTATGTGAGAAGGAAATTAGTGATTTTCTGCAAAAAAGTCTAAAAACCTACAAACGTTAACAATTCTCAAATTTCAATCTCAATTTTTTTAATTGACTGGCTTACCGCCAAAATTTTGTACTTTTATGGCTTCAAAACGAATTTTAATCTAAAATAATAACTTATGAGCACAATTCAGGAACTGGAACCCAAAGGGATTTGGAAAAACTTTTATAGCCTGACGCAGATTCCCAGGCCTTCTAAAAAAGAAGAAAAAATCATTGCTTTCACAAAGGAGTTTTGTGAGAATCTGGGATTAGAAACCATCGTTGACGAAGTAGGTAATGTGATTGCCCGCAAGCCTGCCACACCGGGAATGGAAGACCGCAAAGGTATTATCCTGCAAGCACACCTGGATATGGTGCCACAGCAAAACGAAGGTACAGGTCATGATTTTGAAAAAGATCCCATCGAGACTTATGTTGAAGATGGCTGGGTAAAAGCCAAGGGAACAACATTGGGTGCTGATAATGGAATCGGAGCCGCAGCTGCTATGGCCGTGCTCGAAGCTACCGACCTGGAACACGGGCCGATCGAGGCATTGTTTACCATCGACGAAGAAACCGGAATGACCGGCGCCAACGAGCTGAAACCCGGCATACTGAAAGGCGATATTCTCCTGAATATGGACTCCGAAGACGAAGGCGAGTTGTATATCGGCTGTGCCGGAGGTGTTGACTCAACCGGCGAGTTTCCTTATAAATTAGAAGCCGTTCCCGCTGATTCTAAGGCTTACCGTCTTACTGTAAAAGGTCTAAAAGGCGGGCACTCAGGCCTTGATATCCACCTTGGACGCGGCAATGCCAACAAAATTATCAATACGCTGATGTTGATGGCAGCAGGGAAATTCAAGCTGCGTGTGGCAGAGTTTGACGGAGGAAGCCTGCGTAATGCTATCCCGCGTGAAGCCTTTGCTGTAGTAGTCGTTCCTGCTGACATAGCTACTAAATTTGAGCAGTTTGTAACAGAATTTGAAACCATCGTAAAAGATGAGTTTTCGAAAGCAGACGGTGGTGTTGCGGTGAGTACAGCTGCTACCGATATGCCGGAAAACGTGGTTGACCTCAAAACTCAGGATCAGCTGTTCGAAGCCGTTGCTAAATGCCCTAATGGCGTGATTGCCATGTCGAAAGATATGGAAGGTGTGGTAGAAACTTCCACCAACCTCGCTACCGTGAAAATGCTCGACGGCCAGTTTGTAATTGGAACTTTGCAACGTAGCTCGGTGGATGCCGACAAAGAAAAATTAGCTGCACAGATTCGTGAGGTATTCAAAAAAGCTGGCGGAAAAGCCTATTCATCAGGCGATTATCCCGGCTGGAAACCGAATGTTGACTCAGCGATTTTACAAGCCATGAAAGACGTTTATAACAACAAATATGGCCGCGTACCGGAAGTAAAGGTGATTCATGCCGGTTTGGAATGTGGAATACTCGGAGGTGCTTATCCTAACTGGGATATGATTTCTTTTGGTCCCACGATTCGCCACCCACACTCACCCGATGAGAAAGTAAATGTGGATACCGTGAAGTTATTCTGGGAATTTCTGGTAGAAACCCTAAAACACACCCCTAAGAAATAGGCTTTGTAAATAAAACTAAAAAGGAGAGTGGCGCTAGGGCTGCTCTCCTTTTTTTGTGGGATCAAAAATAAGTTTCTATATTTGATGTGAGTAAAAATGACAAAGCCAATGTGAAATCCTGTGAATGAGTTAGGTGTTGAATATCAGTCTAATAAAATGGAGATCAGGATGGGCTTTAAGAAATTGTGCGGGAAGAATGGAAAGGAATTAGTAGGGCACGAAAGTTTTGAATCATAAAAATGTAAGCTCTTGTTAGCCCTGATATACGATAGAATAATAAGTATGAATAAAGTAATTTTATTGGGTCTATTATTGATTTGTGAGATAGAAATATTTTCCCAAACAGTTGATTTATCTTCGGTTGATGAATTTTTCAAGGTAGCTTCAATTTTAAAAGAAGGACAACGAAATTCAGAGGAGCAATGGACTAGTTTTGACAATTCGACTGGCTACAAAAAATACGCAGATTCAGAAAATAAATTTATAATCAATTCGATTAAAGCCTCTATTAAAATGGCTTTTGGAAACAGCGATCTTGCCAAAAAGGATAGTGTACTCAGCATTTCAAGTGAGGAAATGGCTAATAACAGGAGCTTGATGTTTCAAAAACGTATTCTGACAAATTATCTTGGGATGAAAGAAAATTTCGACTCAATTATTTCATTTCGAGAAAATTATGATTTTAGTAAATTTATCGAAAGATCAAAACTGAGATTATTTACTTTTTTGGAGAAAGCTGTTGACACATCTTTCAGATTTAAAGCGGTATATTTCAACTGTATGAATGCCGATGGATACAATGCAGAAGATGCCATTTATCTTGATTTTAATCTGATTTATAAAATGACAGAAGAGCAGAGAATAAACTTTCTTGCCCATGAATTTTTTCATAATTACAGGGAAAAGTTTGAAAACCATGATTTCAATCATAGATGTGATTTGAATTATGGTATTGATATGATTCAAAACGAAGGCATAGCAGACATGATTGATAAAACCGATGGATATAAGAATTATTATACCAAGGTGCTGCAAGAACCTGAACTGGCTGAAATTATGGTGGGTTTATATAAGCAGGCACCGGAAGATTTGAAAAAGGTTCAAAAATTAATTTTGAAATACGCCAATGAAGAGGTGTCCGAAAAAGAATTAATTGACGAATGGATAGAAATAGTAAAATTCAACGGTCACGCAATCGGATTTTTTATGGCGAATCAAATTGAGAAAGCAGGATATGAATATGAAATGCTGGAGACTTTCTATAATCCTTATGCATTTTTTGCTCTTTATAACAGGGCGGCTAAAGAGCAGAAGATTTTTCAGTTGAGTGATGAATTCATGGCTTACCTAAGAAGTGCGACAGAGGAATTCTATCGCTAATAGCAAACCATAGGCTATAGGTGTTTAAGTGTTAACAAGACAAAAAAAGCTGAAATCAAACAGCTAATCAGCAATCCTATTGAAAATGAATACAAGTTGTATGAGCAACACCTTGGTCTGTATTTCATTGTGGAGTTCACAGCATTTAGTTTTTCTCGCCTTGGTTTATGAACATTTTTAAGTATAAAAAAAGGAGAGCGCAACCCAATACGCCCTCCTAAATTCATCAAAACACTTATCGTTTTTGAATTACGATCGTCTTGTAATCGCTAATATTCGAGTTGATTTTAATCAAATACAATCCACTTTCAAAGCTTGAAAAATCAACAGCAATTCTGTTTGAAGTCAGTGTAACTTGCTGTGTGTATTCCCTGCCAAGCATATCAAAAATCCTAATAGATTGAACCTCTCCTTGGTTTTCTAAGTACAAAATGTTGCTAACAGGATTAGGATAGGCCTTTATGTCAGCTGAATTAAATTCCGAAACATTTACAGTACAGCCATCACCAATTTCTTCAATAGTAAATTCAGTTCCAAAATCAGCTTCATCCTCACTAAAACCGCCAACTTCAACTCCATTATAATAAACAGTTAAATAACCCGGAGGGCCTCCGAAACCACTTAAGCCGTCTCCGTATTCGTCATAAATTGTAAAAGCATAACAGTCACTGGTATATACACATACGTCGAAAATGTGCAAGTGTGAAGGCAGCAGATCTCCTATGGCTGCCGATGCAACAATATTATTCTCAGAATCTGTTAATGTCCATGAATTATCTGCTTTTGAAAACTGATCGGTAAGTATTTCTATCGTAATAATGGCATCAGCCGAAACGACTTCTGTTGTCATTTCGTTATTAGCCGGGTTTTCATCATCCGCGAGTATTACCTCAACTTGGATAGTATAATTTCCAAATTCAGATAAATCAGCTTTTTCATTGAAGGTATAATCCAATGTTTGCCCTGCTAAAATTGCTTGATTTACCGTTTCGGTAACAACTTCGCCATTATTTATAACATATTGTACATCAAAAGTATAGATATCAACAATCCCAGTGTTTTCTAATTGTACTTTCACTTCTTCGTCAGCGGTTAATACGCAGCCATCTTGATTGCTGGGTGCAAGGATGGCATTCACGGCCAAATCATTTCCAAGATCAACGGACACACACTTAATATCATCCATCGCGAATTGATAAGTGCCTCTTTTAACGAAGGCAACTCTCACATCTTTTCCTTCCCAGGGGCTTATATCAAAGGAGTATTCCTCCACATAATGTAAAGCCATACTCTCTTCATACAAGATCAGTTCGCCTAACTCCCAACTGTCTTCCGCAACATCATAAACCATAATATACAGCCAGGTCCAATAAGAAGGGCCCGAGGAGTGATACCACATCCAATAATAAACAGCTGTTGCGGCATCTTCAGGTACAGCAAATTGCGGCGACATCAGCCAGTCGTATTTGTCCTCCAGGTTTAGCGTTCCACCGATAAAGGCAGCGGAATCTCCTGAATGCACATATCCCTGTGGAAACTCATCATGTATAGCCCATTTTTCCCAAGGGTCTAATCCGCCCGGGTAATCAAACGGTGCTTCATCAATGCTTGTTGACATCCCTATAGTCCAGCCGGCATCAAAACCCGGGCCTTCAAATCCGGTAGTGAAAATCGTGTTTTGCGAAAAGCTAACTAAGCATACTAAAAGACTTAGTGTTAAGGTAATGGTTCGTTTCATAATCTTTTGATTTAAGATTTTACAATAAAGTAAAAATAGTAAAAATTTATTTAATATCTTTACGGCAATAAAAGAAAATACGTAATCACTTTAAGGCCAAAATCATGAAAAAGTACTACTTCCTATTAGCAATGCTTCTTGTAAGTGTCTATGCCGTAGCACAATACAGTCTTTATGAAATGGTTGTTTATTATCCAGTAGAGAATGCCATTTCGGATGATACCATCTATGACGTTGGCGCACACAAAACTCATGGAATCCTCCACAATGTTGCTTTAACAACTGACCGGAACGGTCACAGAAATTCAGCAATTTCTTTTAATGGTTATGATAGTTATATTGAAATGGACTGCCCCTATTTTTCCCGGCCGGAATATTGTTACAGCCTTTGGGCAAAAGTGTATTCTAACCCTTATTACGGTGAAAGTCAGGTGCTTATTTCTATTGGAACTGATTATGGAGTTGATCATTTTTTAATGAATACAAACCACTATTCATTAAATGACCATCTTGGATGGTTAGGTGGAGGTTATCACGCGGATCGAACCCATGCTATAGTCGATTTGCAAACACCAAGTAAAGAAGGGGAGTGGATGCACCTAACTTATAGGCGTGATGCAGAAGTTTTAGAACTATTTATAAATGGTGAACTGGTGAAAAGCTCAGATGTGAATGTCCAGGCACCCTATTTCGGGGATGATTTTATTGGCAATATCGGTAGAAGAGTGGATGGCTCGCAGTATTTTTATGGTGCCATGGATGATATTAGAATTTTCGAGAGAATGCTGGAACCTGAGGAAATTATGGAAGCCTATCTACAAGACGGGATACCGGAACCTTTGGTGGATGCCGGCATGGATCAAATAATTTCGCCTTCAACAATAGATGTTCAGCTTTCAGGAATGGCAAGATTATACACCTCTTTAACCTGGCGCACGATGGGTGACGGTGGCTTCTCAGACATAGCTGTTGAAAATCCAATTTACTATCCTGGGCCTGGAGATTTATCTTCCGAAATCACAAATCTCATACTTAGTTGCACAGCTTATTCGGATGATTTAGAGGTGATTACTGACACGGTTCGGCTTGTTAATTCAACTTTAGGAATCTATACACCGGTTTCAGATTTGAAGGTATCCGTTTTTCCAAATCCCATTTCAAAAAACGGGAGTTTCATGGTTGAATCTCCAACAATTGATATGACATCAATTAAACAACTTCAACTAATTAATACGTTCGGACAAGTAGTCAAAGCGGAGCGACCTACTGTGATTGATCAAAATTCTATAGTTGTGAATTCTGAGCAACTTCCTGATGGAATCTATTTTCTGATGCTTGATGGCATAAGAACTTCTCAGAAAATTATTGTAAAAAATTAAGTTATTTTTTGCCCGAACCAAAACTGCTTTATTTATTGCGGGTTTAGTTATAAAGTTGACTATTTTAGCGCTTAATTCAAATCACTGCGGATCTTAAATTGGTGTTTTGAAATGAACACTTTGTCCTATTCACGCCCATTTAGAAAGAACTTATTAGTATGCAAAATATTGGAATAATTGTAGATAATGATTTAAACTCTGATATTCGGGTAAGGAAAGAGATAGAGATTTTATTAAAAAACGGATTCAATATTTATGTTCTTTGTTTTGCTTTTGACGGAAAAACGTATCCTCCAATTGAGGATGTCACCATATCCAGAATTGAAATAAAGAAAAGAACAAAAGATATTTTGTTTTTTTTATTTAATAGGTTTCCATTATATGAATGGCTTTGGAAAAAGAAAGTTGAGAAATTTATTGTAAGCAATGCTATTGACATACTTCATGTACACGATTTATATATGTCGAAATCAGTACACTTAGCTATTAAATCACTGAAAAAAGAAATTCCTTTAATCCTGGATTTGCATGAAAATTTTCCTTTTGCAATTCAATCCTATAATTGGACGACAGGAAAACTAAGAAGCTTCCTGTCTAATCCAAAAGCATGGCTTAAAAAGGAAGCCAGGTATTTGAGCTACGCCTCAAAATTGATTGTGTTGTCAGAATCGTTCAAACAAGATTTATTAGAACGATATAAGTTTATAGCTAAAAATGATATTATAGCCTTTCCTAACGTCATTGATTTTAGACAGTTTGAGAAATTTAAGGTAGATCCCAAAGTAGAAAAAAGCGAAAAGGTAACGCTAATGTATTTTGGTGGAGTTGCTGAAAGAAGAGGGATTTTTGATACAATAGAGGTGTTTAAGCAGGGTTTAGACAGGAAGTTAAATATGGAATTATTGATAATAGGACCAATAGATAAGGCGGATAAAAAAAGGTTTCTGCATGAAATCAATAGCGCAAAGCTAAAAGATAATGTTAAGCACATACCTTGGATTAATTTATCGGAATTAGTGACTTATATGAGTATAAGTGACATTCTTTTGTCTCCATTAATAAAAAATAAGCAGCATGAATCGGGTGTGGCCAACAAGATATTTCAATATATGTATGCCGGTAAACCAATAATTGTATCTGACTGTAAACCCCAAAAGGAACTAATTGAGTCATTTAATTGCGGATTGTCATATGCTACAAAAGAAGAATTTTTAGATTGCATCACTATTTTAGTAGAAAACAAAGACCTACGAGAAACGCTTGGTAAGAATGGATTTGAAAAACTTTATGAAAATTTCGACAATAAGGATTATGAAAACATATTAGTCAGTTTATACAAGAGGGTGAGCTATAGCTAATTGACAGAGCTTATTTTGGCCTCAAAAAAATCTTTTAGCAGAAGCTGCCTGTTTTGAATACCCATTTTACTTTGTAAAATTTACCATTTTGGCGTTCCCAGTAAGAAGATGGATTATGCGGTGTTCCGCTATGGAATTCACATGCTGTTTAGCTTCTTCGATGGGTTTTTGTTGTTGTTAGACGTTTTATATCAGTCAAATCCAACGCCATCACAAGAGTCAGTGCTTATAAATAAAATGTGGTGTAAGCTTCTCCAAAAAATGCAGGCTTTCGCATTTAGCGCTGGTTTCACAAAAAAACTCGAGGATTCTTTGCAAAACAAAAAAATAGCATTACTTTTGCACTCCGATTTTAGATAAGTAATCAAGCCAAATGGCAGCAGGCTGTTGGCGAATAATAGACCTGAAAAAAATATTGAGCGATGAAACGTACATTTCAACCATCAAACAAAAAGCGCCGTAACAAACACGGCTTTAGAGAAAGAATGGCCACAGCCAACGGACGCAGAGTTATTAAAGCGAGAAGAGCTAAGGGCAGAAGAAAATTAACGGTTTCCGACGAAATGTAAATCGCCGATAGGCCGTTTCTATATTTATTTAAGGTTTAAACAGAAGGTGATGATTTCCATTGCCTTCTGTTTTGTTGTGTGCCGGTGTAAAACTTTTTGCATTCTCTCAGAAGTAGCTAAAAAGTGTTAATACCATGCTGCTGTTTTCTGAAAAAAGCCTAATTTCGCAAGCAATCATTCTTGTTTAAAGCTTTACCGATGGAGAGTTTTTTGCTGTTTATTTTTTGGGTAATTTTCATTTTTTACGCCTTCAGGTTGTTTCTGAGGTATGTTTTACCCTGGCTTTTGGCCCGATATGTCCGCAAGATGCAGCGCAATATGGGGCAACGTCCTCAAAATGAATCCCGTAAACAAGAAGGAGAAATCAAAGTGAAGTATAAGGATAACACACAAACCCGCGTTGATCCTGATATTGGAGAATATGTTGATTTCGAAGAAATTAAAGACAACACTACCCAAGATGAACCAAAAAAATAAGCTGAAATTTAATTACCTATTGGCGGTCGTTACTGCTATTCTGAGTTTTATCGTAATCAGTTTTGCGTATTTCAATCCACTGCTCGAAGGCAAACGCCTTGAACAACACGACATCACCATGTTCAAAGGCATGTCAAAAGAAATAATGGATTTTCGCGAACGAACCGGTGAAGAAGCACTTTGGACCAATTCCATGTTTGGCGGGATGCCTGCCTGGCAAATCTCTGTGGTATATAGCAATAACCTGGTTCGTTATGCAAAAAAAGTGATTCAGCTCTGGATGCCCTACCCGGCTAATGCTGTATTTGTATATATGCTTGGCTTTTTTGTGCTGCTATTGGTGCTTGGGATAAATCCGTGGCTAAGTATGGCGGGAGCGATAGCTTTTGCATTTTCATCTTATTTTTTCATAATTCTTGGGGCAGGGCACACCTCAAAAGCTTATGCTATTGGCTATATGGCGCCTGTTTTGGCCGGGATTATTCTGGCTTACAAAGGCAAATATCTCTGGGGAGCCTTGCTGGCAGCTGTAGCTCTGGCTCTTGAAATAGAGGCTGGTCACCTTCAAATTACCTATTATTTGCTGCTTATCATTATTATCCTCGCTATCGTGCAACTGGCAGACGCGATCAGGTTCAAAACGCTTCCGCACTTTTTCAAGGCGAGTGCGTTTTTGCTCGTGGGAGCAGTTTTGGCGGTTCTCACACATAGCACAAACCTCTATGCCACTTATGATTACGGCAAAGATACTATGCGTGGAACTCCTGTTCTGTCAAAAGATGTTGCTGATCAAACGCAAGGTCTCGATCGCTCTTATATCACCCATTGGAGCTATGGAATTGGCGAAACCTGGTCGCTGCTTATTCCCAATGCTAAAGGTGGAGGGACAGCAGCTCTTGCTAACCACCCTGCGCTTGAGCAAGCTGATCGGGGTTTAAGGCAGGCACTTTCGCAGCAAAATGCCTATTGGGGAGACCAGCCCGGCACCAGCGGCCCTGTTTATGCAGGTGCAATTGTTGTGTTTTTGTTTGTGTTGGGACTGTTTTTTGTGAGAGGGAAATACAAGTGGATCTTACTGGCTGCTACAGTTTTATCCATCTTATTGAGTTGGGGCAAAAACTTTATGCCATTTACAGATTTCTTCCTCGATTTCATTCCCGGTTACGACAAATTCAGGGCTGTATCCATGACGCTTGTTATTGCTGAGCTGACGATTCCTATACTCGGTTTTATGGCCTTGTATAGCATTTTCAAAAATCCTGAACTGCTTAAAAAGAACCGTAAATATTACTTTATGGCTTATGGATTAACGGGCGGCCTCACGCTGATTTTTTACTTGATGCCAACTTTGTTTTTTAATTTTTTTAGCCAGTTTGAGTTGGAGCAATTCAACAGAATTCGTGAGACCAATGCCAGTGATGCCGCTCAAATTGATGCATTTATGGCACAATTGGAACTGGTGCGTGTACATATATTTAAAGCCGATGCCATGCGAAGCTTTATATTTATCACGTTGGCAGCTGCGGTGCTTTATATTTACGGGCAGGGAAAATTGAAACAGCATTGGCTTATCGTCGCTTTCACCTTGCTGATACTCATTGATATGGTTCCGGTTGCCCAGCGCTATCTCAACAATACTAATTTTGTCTCAAAACGAAAAGTGGAGAAACCATTCCAGCTCACCAAAGCAGATCGGGAAATTTTAAAAGATTCCGATCCAAATTACCGGGTGCTTGATATCACCAAAAATATTTTCAACGATGCCAGCACCAGCTATTTCCATCATTCCATTGGTGGTTATCACGGTGCTAAGCTTCAACGTTATCAGGATGTAATTGATCATTATCTTCAAGCGGAAATCCAAGCAGTGTTAAAAAGTTTTGAAAATAATCCCACTTTGGATGCGATAGATCAAAGTTTAGCCAAGCAGAATATGCTTAATATGCTAAATACCAAATACATAATTTATAGCCCAAATCTTACGCCAATCACCAATTATCGGGCTTTGGGTGATGCATGGACGGTTTCGGATATAACTTGGATCAACACGCCAAATGAAGAAATTGATGCGTTGGAAAATATTGAACCAGCTAAAACAGCAGTAGTAAGCCGTGAATTTCAAGACTTCCTCCAGAACTTTTCTGGTGGTGATGCACGGGCTGCCATTCAGCTCAATGAATACGAACCTAATAGATTGGTTTATGACTTCAAGTCGAATGCAGATGAGCTGGTTGTTTTTTCGGAAATTTGGACGCCCAAAGGCTGGAACTTATATTTGGATGGTGAGCAGCATCCCTTGTTGCGTGCAAATTATCTGTTACGCGCAGCTTTAATTCCAGCGGGCGACCATAAGCTTGAAATGCGTTACGAACCTGCCGTATGGGCTGTTGGTGAAACTGTTAGCTTAATCAGCTCGTTAATCTTGCTGTTGCTTGCGCTGGCGCTGATTGTTCAAGCCGTTTTGCGTCAGAAGAAAAGCCTGGAAGCCGAGGCATGAAAAAAGTGCTGATTATCACGTATTACTGGCCTCCCTCGGGTGGTGGCGGTGTTCAGCGCTGGCTTAAATTTGTGAAGTATTTACGTGATTTTGGCTGGGATCCGGTGATTTATACACCTGAAAATCCGGAGGCGCCCCAAAGAGATGAATCTCTCTTAAAGGAAATTCCTTCAGAGATTAAAGTGCTTAAAACCAAGGTCTGTGAGCCGTATCAACTGTATAAGCGATTTACCGGACGAAAAACTGATGAAAAAATTCAGACGGCTTTTCTCTCTGAAAAGAAAAATCCCGGCCTGGCCGAAAAGTGGAGTGTTTGGATTCGGGGAAACTTCTTTATCCCGGATGCACGCCGCTTCTGGATAAAACCCTCGGTAAAGTTCTTGTCAAAATATTTGCAGGATAATCCCGTTGATGCCATCGTTTCTACCGGGCCGCCGCATAGCATGCACCTGATTGGTTTGACGGTGTTTAAAAGATTTAAAACACCCTGGCTGGCCGATTTTCGTGATCCCTGGACAAATATCGATTACTACCACGACTTAAAATTAACTTCCTGCGCTGATCGAAAACACCATAGATTAGAGAAAGAAGTATTGGAAACAGCCAGCGCTGTAACGGTTGTGAGTCCTGGCATGAAAGCTGAATTTGAAGCTATTGTGCCACGAAATTATGCCGTTATCACCAATGGTTTTGATGCAGCAGATTTCCCTGATAATACTATAAGCGATGGCAAGTCTGAGAAATTTAGTTTGGCACATATCGGCTCTCTGGTCAAAACCCGAAATCCGGAAGAGCTCTGGAAAGCTTTAAGCTTTCTGATAAAAACAGAGAAGGATTTTTCTGCTGACCTAGAAATTCGATTGATAGGGAAAACAGATTATTTCGTGAAGCAGTCTGTCGAAAGTTATGATTTACAGCAGTTTGTAATGGAGATTGACTATTTGCCTCATGATTTGGTGGTTCAGGAGCAACTCGAAGCCACTGTCTTGCTGCTTCTGATTAACCGCACGCCCAACGCTCACCTTATACTAACCGGGAAACTCTTTGAATATTTGGGTGCAGCACGCCCTATCTTGTGTATTGGCCCGGCCAAAGGTGATGCTGCGAAAATTATTCAGGATACGGGTGCAGGACGGGTTTCCGATTTCGGTGACTATGTAACGCTTGCGAAGCATATTCAAGGCTTTTACAAAGCTTGGAGAAAGGGTGAAAACCTATCAAAAACCATTGACAACAGCCGTTTTGAGCGCCGTAATCTAACCGCGGCCATGGCCGAACAGCTTAATAAGGTTTGTGGATTTTGAGTATATTACCCACAAATTTCCCAATATCATAAGAGGTATTAAAAACTTTGTAAAGCTCGCGCAGTAACGGATATTCCTGTTCCGAAATGTCTTTCGACTTTAGCCGCTCATAGAAAATATTAACAGCAATGCGACCTTCTAAAACTACTTTTTGAGAAATATCCTGCGAGAAAAATCCTTTTCCGATTAATAAACCTAAAGTCCGATTGCGGCTTAAGTCGTTTAGTGCAGTAAGCGAAAAATCCCCAAAGCCACAGTAGTTAAAAATGGTTTGCGATTGGCCGCCAAAACCTATCATCAGGTTTCTCATCTCATTAATGGCTTTTGAAAGCACCATTGAGCGTAAATTTGGTGAATCGAAACTCGCGTCAACTATGCCAATGATAATGGCGTAGATATTTTTAAGAATGCTGGCATATTCAACACCCCGTATATCAGTCGTGAAATCGAGATATATTGTACTTTTTTCAAAAAGCTTTTCAAATATTATAAAAGTGGATTGGTCAACGGAAGCAATGGTGAAAGCGGTTGGCTGATCATTCAGAATTTCGCGTGCAAACGAAGGCCCTTTCATACTTACAATTGGATTATCAAGAATTTTGGACAAACAGTCAGGAATTATTGCTGAATTACTTCCAAAACCCTTTGCCAGATTTACGATAACAGCCTTTGGATTGATAAATTCTACGTTGGTTTTTACGTAATCAACAACGGCGTTAGAGGGAATCGCCAGAAAAATAATGCCGGCGGTTTTCAAAACTGATTTGTCTGCGCTTGCTTTCAACGCGGGATTCAGACGGAAACTATTAAAATATTTTGGGTTGATATGTGCTTCGTTGATACGCTGAACCACTTCATCCTCAATGGAAATAAGCATTACCTGAACGCCATTTTTTGCTAGAATATTCCCCAGGGATGTGGCTATCGCACCACTTCCAATAAAAACTACTTCGTCACTCTTGAGTTCTGCCATTAGTCATTAAAATTAATCAGCGAAAGTACATTTATTTTCTGGAAAGCATAAAATTGATGCTCTTATCAATCGTTTGATTGATATCATCCGAAAACTTCAGGAAATATAATAATATAATAAAAACACTTGTAAACACAGCGCTTTGCACTACGATAGTATATACATACCACTCAAAATCAGGCGTTAAACTCCCAATGAGATAAGCAATTAAGCCGATGGTTAGTAGTGCAAAGTAACTCCATTTAAAAGGCTGCATCTTATACTTATAATACACATAAGCCCATGATATGAAATTATAAATAAAGCGCGAAATCATTGAGGCTATGGCCGCTCCAACCAGTCCGTATAGTGGAATAAATATTAGATTTGTAATAACTAATAAAGCTGCAAAAACAAATAAAAACCAACTAATCACTTTATAGTTTTTGGAATTGCTGATAATATATTGCGAAACGCTTGTAAACATTTCAATCAGATTGGCCAGCCCAATGAATACAATGACTAACCTACCCGGCTCGAAATCAGGATTTAAGATGTCAAAGACTTGGTCTAAGTTAAGCATTAAACCTAAGAACAAAAGTAGGCCAATAGCAGAGAGGATACGGTTACTTTTGTCGTACACTTCCATAATTTTTTTCCGGTCATTTGATTTCCAACCGTCTGCAATTACAATCACAGCAATTTTTATGACAGAGCGGGAAGGGACTAATATCAAGGTTCCAAAATAAAAAGTTATAGAATAAATTCCCGTGTCGGCCAGTCCGAGCATATCGTTAATCATCACGATATCAATATTTAATATTAACACACCGGAAAAGCTTGTGGCTATGCCGTAAATGGCTACCGACCGCATATTACGCGCCATATCTTTGGTGATAAAGCTGCGATAATCGCCCAATACAAAATTTCCGCTTCGGTGAATAGACCAAGCCAAAATTAATGTAGGAAGACAGATCGCAATCACATAAAGCAATACTAACTGTGAAAAATCAATCGTGTTAAAATAAAATAGTAAAACGGCTGCCAGAATAAAAATTCGCTGGTAAATTTCTTTGTAAAGAGAGCCTTTTACTGCATTATAAACAGCACGGTAATAGCTATCGAGTGCGTTAAAAAAAGTAGTAAAAAATATCAGTGGAATGAGGTAACTAATATATTCGACAAATAAATATGATTTTTCGATATTCTGACTGATAAGCCAGGGCTTGATGGCGAAAAATATGACCATGGCAAGTACAAAACCAACTAGATTTATCAGTAAAACAAGTTTGAAAAAGCCGTGATGCTTCTCTTTTAAATCTCTGAAATAAGGGAAGTTGCGTAGAGTAACTGAGGTGAATCCTAATCCCGAAAACTGTGCGAAAATGACAGAGATGGAAACCAACAGCCGCAACAAACCAATTTCGGATTTACTAAGCACTTCCGGATAAAGCAGGGCTGTAGTAATAAATCCCAGAATAACACCGATGTAAGCTATTACAGTGCCAGCAATACTTTGTTTTTTGATAATCCCCATAGCTTATTTTATTTGTAAAAGTAACATCATCCAGTTGCTTTGCAAAAAATCTACATTTATAGGTCTTTCGGTATTGTCGCGTACTGTGAAACAGGGTACTCCCAACTCTAAAGCAGCCAATATTGAAGCAAGCTGCTGGGCATGGCTTCTGCCGAAAGACAAATTAAAGTTAAGAGTATTGGTGGCCAGTTGTTCGAGTAAAATATTCGACAGGTTTTTATCGAAGTGCTGTCTGTTAAGGCAAATCAAATGCTTAACTTCCCGATACGTTTTAATTTCCCGATCAAGCGGGGCTATCTTGATGAAATTAGGTCGTGCGCCTACAACTGATTTTACTTTAAATGCCATGCCCTGTTTTTTGCAAAAATACTTAAATTTTAACCTTGTTTTTCCCTGGCTAATAATTTGATATAAAGCCATATAATCCAATTCGTAGGTTTTGAAGATTATTTAAGAAAAAACATCATTTTATTTTCACACGATCCATTTCGTCAACGACTTCTTCCAAGTCCTTGTTTTCTCTTTTTGCCTGCCTGATGCTGGCGTTTAATTCAAAACCGATGAGTAAGATGAAAGCATCAAAATAGAGCCACATCAAAAAGATTATCAACGTACCAATGGATCCGTATAGCGCATTATAGCGTGAAAAGTTAGAGATATAAAAGTTAAAAGCCAGGGTGCCAACAATAAAAAGTGCAGTAGCTAAAATGCTGCCGGGACTTATAAAACGGTATTCTTTTCGCTTGGCTGGTGCATAATAGTAAAGCATTGATAGGCTGAGAAATGTAAGCAGGACAATAACCAACCATCTGAAAACCTGCAACAGTTGGGCGGTGATTCCGCTACGGATAAAATCCTGATTGATAAGCCATTGGATAATAATTCCGCCGCTGGTAATAAGTGCGATAGCCAAAATGACAAAAAATGAAAGTGTAAGCATTAAGAAGATGGCTGAAAGCCGCTGCTGCACCCAGGTCTTGGTGTCAATGGCATGCCAGGTACCATTGAAACCATCCATAATGGCGCTGATACCATTGGTGCTAAAGAAAAATGTTAAAATAAAACTCAGTGAAAGCAGTCCCCTGTTCTGACGTAGTACAATTTCTAGTATTGTCTCCTCCACTTCTTTGTAGGTGTTGGGAGGGATAATATCTTTGAAAAGGTCTAAGAGTGTGACCTGAAAATCAGCTATAGGTAAATAAGGTATCAGTGTAAATAGGAAGAGAATAAATGGAAAAATCGCCAAAAAAAAGTTAAAGGCAACCGATGCAGCGCGCGTGGTTACAGACCCTTTGAATATCCCCCGGATAAAAAACACCAGCACATCATAGAGCGGCACCTCATCAAATCCAGGTAAAATCAGTAAGCGCAAAATTGCCACAAAGCGTTCTTTGATGGCAAGAAATTTTACTTCTACTTTCTGATAAAGTACTTTAAAATGATGCATATCAATGTATTACAGCTCTCAGGCTAAGATCGAGGCTTTTGATATGGTGGGTGAGTGCTCCTACTGAGATAAAGTCAACGCCGGTTTGGGCGTAGTCATAAAGTGTTTTCTCGGTAATACCTCCTGAAGCTTCAGTCTCGCATAGATTTTCAATTTTTTCAATAGCCTTTTTCAGCTTTTCCGGTGTGAAATTATCAAGCATAATGCGTTGAATTTTTCCACAGTCTAAAGCTTGCTGTAGCTCTTCAAAGTTGCGTACCTCAATTTCTATTGGGAGATTTTTACCTGTCTTTTGCAGGTATGCATTGGCTGCTTCAATAGCCTGACACACGCCACCGGCAAAATCGACATGATTATTTTTTATCAAAATCATATCGAATAATCCAAAGCGGTGATTGTATCCACCTCCTATTTTTACAGCTATTTTTTCAAAAACACGCATTCCTGGGGTAGTTTTTCGCGTGTCGAGTAGGCGGGTAGGGAGTCCTTTCAGAAGTGAAACGTAGTAAGCAGTTTTGGTGGCAATTCCACTCATCCGTTGCATATAGTTGAGGGCCAGCCGCTCTGCTGATAAGAGTGAAATCACGCGGCCTGTAACCCGAAATGCGATGTCGCCGGCTTTTACTGTTTGACCATCTTTTAATAAGGGTGTAAACTGGGTTTCGGCATCCACAAGCTGAAAAACTTGTGCAGCAATATCAATACCGGCGATGATGCCATTTTCGCGTACCAGAAGCTGCATGGTGCCTCGGGCATCAGCCGGAATAGTTGAGAGAGAAGTATGGTCGCCATCTCCTAAATCTTCAGCAATGGCGCGCTGAATGTGATCCTGGATGTATTTATTTTCGTCTGTCATGGCATTTTCGTGATGCTAATTGAATGGATTTTTTCTTGTTCGGGCTTCCCAATCAGGTAAACCGTAAATGAACCGTCATTTGTAATGAGTTCACCAATATAATAGCTTGACAGGCTGTCAACTGCTTTGCCTGATTCTTTAATCTTAAAATCTGTTGGTACTTTTTCAGCGAAAAACCTATCGAGCATCAAACGTGCTTGATTTTGACTGTAAGTTCCTCTTGTTTCGGGTAATTCCAGGTAGATGCTGGAGGTGAAATAGCTTTGAATAAGTGTTGCGTCACCGGTTTTAAGTGCCTCAAATACAGTTTTTTCAAACTTATCCTGTGCCATCAATTGTTGTACAGAGAAGAGGACGAAAACCAGTAAGAAACCACCAAAAATATTTTTACCCATAGCCTGAAAAATTAGATATTTTTCGTGCCAAATATACATGAAATTATCCTGCCAAATGTTTATTTTATGTAATTGTTCTTTATATATTATTAATAATCAATGTGTTAAAATTATTTTTTAAATTATTGACATTTATGAAGAGCATAAACATTTAGGCGTCGTGCTTTTTAGGAATGGAATATTTTTGTTTTTTAATTGATGCTGAACTCTGTTATTCAGCGTGTTGAATCTAAACTCTTGGAAGTTGTTTGTTGTGTGTTCAGAAAAACTTAGTAGGTTTACAGCTTAATGGTTTTTAACCATTTAAAGTTTAACAAAAAACAGCCTCTCAAAAATCTGAAAAATTGTACTTTTGTCTCATTGGCTTTAACACTAACCTTATGAAAAGAATTCTCCAATCAGCGCTTTTTAGTTCCTTAATATTTTTAGCAACAGCATGTTTGCCCGAAGAGAAATCTGAATCGGAAAAGTTTGAAAATCAACTTGAAAGCTTCAATCAGTCGATGGAAAATATTGGAACGACTATGGATATGGTTGATGCTATGCAAGCTGAAATTGAAACGATAGAGCGTAAACGCGCTCTGGGCGAGCTCACAGATAAAGAGGCTGACGAGCAGCTGAACGAAGTGAAAGAAACTTATGGAAGAGTTATAGCCCGCCGATCTAATATTAATCCAGCCACAACGCTTCCCGGCTGGGCGCGCCAGCTTGGACTTTCAGAGCCTGTTGGGCTAACACTTGATCCCGATTATTCACAACTTACGTCCGTAAAAAATGCCGACGAAGGCTTTAACTCCATACTGTTGGTTTATTACGGCGACTACAACATCTCTATGCGCGAAGCCAAACGCATAGCCGAAGCTGCTAAAATTCCGATTTCAAAAGACTATAAGCAAGCCGTGGAACTGGCAAAAACATACAGCAGCACTCCTATTAAAGGCATTGCTTTTATGAATTTTGATCCCTTTGTTGCTGATGCTGAATTTAATGTGTCCATTACCGTGGATGAAACAGGCATGCTCACCATAAGTGCTGTAAACGTAAGACAGATGCAGAAACAATTTCAGACAGAAACAAATTAGATTTTAATCATGGATATAATTATTGCAGGATGTGGACGTGGTATAGGGCTTGAGACAGCAAAAATTTTTGCGCAACATAAAGACATGCGGGTGTTAGCGCTTTCGCGAAATATAACTCAGTTGGAATTACTAAAGGAATCTATCAAAGAACAAGACAAAGGCTCAGAATTCATTCCCTTTTCAATTGACTTCAATCAGACAGCTTTTACCAATCAGATAATAGAAGTGATTGAACAACAACATTTTAAACCCTCAATTTTGATATACAATGCCGGATTGCTAATCAACAAACCAATTCGTGAATTTACGGAAAGCGATTTCGACAGACAGTTTCATGTGAATATCAAAGCCGGATTTTTATTGATTCAGGCCTTATTGCCTTATTTTGCTGAAAATTCGCATATTGTTACTATCAGTAGCATGGGCGGTTATCAGGGCAGTTCTAAATTTCCCGGCTTATCACTCTACAGTGCAGCCAAAGGAGCGCTGGCAGTGCTGAGCGAATGTTTTGCTGAGGAGTTGAAGGACAGTAAGATAAGTGTAAATAGTTTGGCGCTTGGAGCCGCCCAAACAGAAATGCTCGAGATGGCTTTTCCGGGCATTAAGGCACCGCTCTCCGCGGCTCAAATGGCCGAATTTATCGCAGATTTTGCCATGAACGGCTCAAAATACTTTAACGGAAAAATTTTACCAGTCTCAATTTCTACACCTTAATGGCCCTGATTCCGTTTAAGAAACGAATAATGTGTATTTTTGTAGCTGGTTAAAAAGTAACAATTTCAAATGACGAATACCGTAAATGAAATAGCACATCCGGGAGTCATCATGCAGATTAGCGGACCTATGGCCGAAGTGATGATACTTTCAAAATCGGCATGCAGCTCCTGTCAGGTTAAAGGTGCTTGCAATATGTCGGAAATGGAAGAAAAAAGGGTTTTTGTGACACTTCCTCCAGAGCATACCTACAAAAGTGGCCAGCAGGTGAATGTAGTGATGCGCCAGGCTTTAGGAAATCTGGCTGTTTTTCTGGGTTATATCTTACCTTTCATCATTTTGTTGCTCACCTTAATCAGCTTTATCTCAATGGGTTTGGGCGAAGGTATTGCCGGTATCTTTTCGCTCCTCATTTTGGTGCCTTACTATTTTATCTTACATAAATCCAAAGAAAAGCTGAGTCGTAAATTTAGTTTTCAAATCGCACCCATTTAATATAAGGAATTAAAATAATATCACAATCTTTTAAATTTCACCAAAATTATTACAATGAAAAAATTACTTACATTCTTCTTCTTACTTGGTTTTGGGGCGGCAGTTATCGGCCAGACGCTGGCTCCCGAATCAGATGTTTATCGGGCAGAAAAAGTTGTGAAAGCAACTTATTTTGAGAAAATGAAACCGCTCAGAGATACCGAACCCATCACACCAGGTGAACGTAAAAGAGCCTGGAAAAATGATTTGATCGGAAATGCTACCGTTGAAAAACCCCCTTTTGACCTTTCCGGCCCCGAAAATGTGGACGTTGTTGACCCCGCTGTTCAAGAAGACGTGAACCGCGATGGAGACTATTGGCCAATCCGTTCCTTCATGGGATTGGGTAATGTTAATGGATATTCACCTCCAGATACCGATGGTGTCGTTGGTCCTGACCATTATTTTCTAATCATAAATTCTTCATTCGCTATTTATAGCAAAGAAGGTATGCAGCTATACGGCCCAGCGGATAATAGTACTTTATGGGATGGTTTTCCGGGACCCTGGACCGGTACCAACGATGGAGACCCTATTGTGCTTTATGACGAGCTGGCTGATCGTTGGTTTGCCAGCCAATTTGCTGTAAATACCAGCAATGGAACTTTCTGGGAGTTAGTCGCAATTTCTGAAACAGGCGATCCGCTCGGTGCTTGGTATCGCTATGCTTTTCAGTTCAATTATTTTAATGATTATCCAAAATTTGGCGTATGGCCAAATGCCTATATCGGAACTTTTAACTACTTCAATTCCAGTGCCTCTTCTTATATAGGTGGAGGTGCTGTAGCCCTCGACCGCGAAGCAATGATTAACGGCGATCCTGATGCTGAAATGATCGTTTTTCCTATCTCAGGCTCTAAATATGGTATTTTGCCTGCTGACTTTGATGGAACACCTCCTCCGGCTAACGAACCAGCTTGGTTCGCACACATCAACCGCACAGGTGACAAAAAACTTGAAATCTGGAAAGCTGATATCAATTGGAGCAATCCGGCATCTTCTACCTATAGTTTACAAAACAGCCTAACGGTGGATGCTTTTAATGCAAGTGTTGGCTCAATTCCTCAGCCTGGCACCAGCCAAACCTTAGATGCTATTGGTGGGCAGTTGATGTTCAGATTACAATACCGCAACTTTGGCAGTTATAGTACTTTAGTGGCTAATCATACGGTTACTGCCAGTGCAAGAGCTGCCATTCGTTGGTATGAATTAAGGAAAGAAACCAACAACTGGTCTGTTTATCAGCAGGGTACCTGGAAACCCGATAATGATTTTCGCTGGATGGGAAGTATCGCCATGAATGGCAATGGAAATATTGCAGTAGGTTATAGTGTTTCCAGCTCCGAAACTTATCCAAGTATCAGATACACTGGGCGTACTGCAAATGCACCACTCGGTACTTTCAATATGCCTGAGGTCTCTATTGTTGAAGGTGTAAAATCTCAAACAAACTTAAATCGCTGGGGCGATTACAGTGCAATGTCTGTTGATCCAAGTAACGACAGCACTTTTTGGTATACTCAAATGTATATCTCAGGCAGCAATTGGCGCACGCATATCGCCTCTTTCGACTTTGCGCTTGGGCTTCCTCCTTCAATTGAAGTCGGAGCAGATCAATATATGTGTATCAACCAAAATACCATTTCTACAACAACGACCGGCATCGGCATCAAATCAGTGCTGTGGACTACTTCGGGCGACGGAATTTTCTTGTACAATGACCGTATGACTACCATTTTTGCGCCAGGCGGAAACGACCGTATTTCAGGTTCTACATCTCTAACTATTGAAGCCACCGGCCATAATGGTAACGTTGTGATAGACAGTTTTATGGTTTATATCAATGATTTCCCTCGTGCTATTGCCGGAAATGATACTATTATTTGCAAGGATCAAGTGATTGAATTGTACGGTATGGCCAACTTCGCCGATAGTACGATTTGGACCACCAACGGAGATGGAACTTTTAGTGATGCAAATTTATTAAATGCTGTTTATTCTCCCGGAACACAGGATATTACTAATGGAACGGTTGAGCTTACACTCAGTGTTTTTGCTGAGGATGTTTGCGTAGGTCAAGACAGTGATAAACTTGTTTTAACTGTAGATAACTGTACCGGTATTCAGGAAATTGACTTACAATCTGCTGTCACCATCTCACCAAACCCAAGCAATGGCCAATTTAGTTTTGTTGTTGAAAATCCTGGAAGAGAAAAGTTAAGCTGGGAGCTGCATGATGCAAGTGGAAAAGTGGTGATGACTTCTGAACGTGCATCAACACAAAAACACTACAGCGAAAAGTTTGACTTATCAGCCTTTGCTAAAGGAATTTATCTGTTGAATGTACGCCTCGGCGCTGAGCAAATTGCAGAAAGAATTGTGATCCGCTAAGCCGCTTAATGCCGGTGCTATATAATTACTTGGATATCAAGTTCTTTATATATGTTCTAAATTGCTCCTCTTAGTACAATTTAGCCCCTTTTAAAAAAAAAAACCGAAATAGTCTTGATAATCAGGCTGTTTCGGTTTTTTTGCTTTCAAATGTTTTTGATTTTTTCCTGGTACCGCTTTATACAACAAAAGACTTTAGGAGATAGTGATGCTTTACATGAAAAATTTCAAAATGAATAATACTGCCAATACGATCATTACCACCGATATATCTTTGAATTTTCCAGTCAGCATTTTCAGTATGACAAACGAAAGCACGCCAAACAGAATACCTTCGGCAATGGAGTAACTTAGTGGCATCATAATTATCGTTAAGAAAGCGGGTATTGATTCTGTGAAATCCTCAAAATTAATGTTTTGGATCGGTGTCATCATCATGGCTCCAACTAATATTAAGGCAGGTGCTGTTGCAGCACCCGGTACCATTAAAAACAAAGGTGAGAGGAAGAGCGCCAAAAGGAAAAGCACAGCGGTGGTTAAAGCTGTTAAGCCGGTGCGGCCACCTTCAGAAACGCCGGCAGCACTTTCAACATAGGTTGTAACGGCAGAAGTTCCGAGCATGGCGCCAACGGTTGTTCCAACGGCATCTGCCATTAAGGCTTGTTTTACACGCGGTACACGTCCTTCTATGTCGAGCATATTGGCTTTTGCCGATACGCCGATTAGTGTTCCTACGGTGTCGAACATATCAACAAAAAGAAAGGTGAAAACCACCAGCAGCATATCCATGGTAAATACCTGAGTCCATTCAAATTTCATAAAAATAGGGCTGAGCGAGGGTGGCGTCAGTTCCAGGCTTGCTGGCACAATAGTTACTCCAAACGGAAGGCCGATAATCGTACCAATTAAAATCCCATACAACAAAGCACCTTTTACTTTTATTGCCAGAAGCACTCCGGTAATGACTAAAGCAAGCAGTGCCACCAAAGCACCGCTATTTTCGGCAATGTCGGTTAGGTCGCCAAGAGCTACAAAGTTGACCGGATCGCTTACAATAATCCCGGCAGATTGTAATCCGATAAAAGCAATGAAAAGCCCGATACCTACCGAAATAGCATATTTAATATTGATGGGGATGGCGTTTACAATTAGCTCACGGATGTTGAATACGGTCAGTAAAATAAAGACGATGCCTTCGAGAAAAACCGCGGTGAGTGCAAATTGCCAGCTATGACCCATGCCCAGCACAACGGTGAAAGCAAAAAAGGCGTTCAAACCCATGCCCGGAGCAAGAGCAAAAGGAAGTTTGGCGTACAATGCCATCACCAGGGTTGCAATTAGTGCAGACAAAGCTGTAGCTGTAAAAACAGCTCCTTTGTCCATGCCCGTTACACTCAGAATATCCGGGTTTACAGCCAAAATATAAGCCATAGTCATAAAAGTGGTAATTCCGGCTAATATTTCGGTTTTAACCGTTGTTTTATTTTCTTTTAGTTTGAAATATTTTTCAAGCATGATTTCAGGATTTAAAAGGTGTATTTTAAGCCAAGAGTAGGACACACAGCAAATTCTGCCCCGATAAAATTATTACTTAACTCTATTTCGGTTCCAAGTGATAGGCTTTTGGTGGCATTATACCAGAGTTGAGGCTCAGCTAAAAATCTATAATCTGTTCCCCAGAACATTTTTTCTTTCCAGAAATCAGCAAAACCAGTAAAAGTTAGCTTTTCCCTAATCATTTTCACCGTCCAAACTGCCGTTAGTTGAAAAGAAACATCCTCCTTATTTTTGATGTATTTGTAATTTGCCTGCAAGGTTAAAATTCTTGAGAAATCGGCTGACGCCCAGCTATGTTGAACACCTGCTAACCAGCAGTTTTCAATAGGTACAAATGGCGTATCGTCACCGTTCAATTTAAATACTCCTCCGTTGTATTCAATACGAGGCATAATTTTTTGGCTCTCATTCCATTTAAAAGCACGAGCTATTTCCCAATAGGCCAACGAAATACCGTTGTCAACATTTCGTGCATCAGAACTGTAGTCCATGTCGATGAAAAAGAAAGTAGAACCAAATTTATCAGCTTTGAACATTTCGACGGTGGTGGTCAATAGCTTCCTGTCTTTACCAAAATCGTAATGAGCCTGAATGTTTTGGGCACTTGCTGGTAGGGTAAACGCAACCATTAAAAATAATAGGAAAATTATTTTCATAGCAGTAATTGAGTTGTTTGATGCGGTAAAAATATAAATTTTATCATGTTTGAGTGGGTATTTTATAATGATTATAAATAAGCACGTCTTAAATTTCGGAATGGGTAGCTGAAAATTTATTTGATAAGCTTGTGACTTAAACCTGTTAGTGGGTGGAAAAGAACACTTTAAAAAAATAATGAATTAGAAAAAGGCTGATTTGAGTATCTATTGACATACTTGGATATATAGTTCTTTAAATATGTTCTAAATTGCTGATTTTATGCAATTTAGAAAGATTCTAAACAAACCCGAAATAGTCTTGATAATCAGGCTGTTTCGTTTTTTTTTGTTTTTTATAATTTTAGTCATATGATTGTAAAATACAGATATATAGATGGTTATAATAATATTACTCAAAGTGTTCCGATATTGAAAGTGAGGTCAAATCTTTTAATTTTGCTTCACTGTTTAAAATTAACAGTCATGTTTATTGACAATCAGTAACAGTAATATATGCCGAATGGATTTCTGATGCGGAAAACAATGGTAAAGCAGAAGCACAATTAATTGATTTAGGCATTGATATTAAGCTTGTTGGAAATGATTAATTTCTTGAAGTGAAAATTTAAAACTATACACAGTGAACGAGGTAATACTTTATACACTTTTAACGCTTGGGCTTTTAGGAACAGTAGCGGCTGTGATCCTTTATTTTGTGGCTCAAAAGTTTAAGGTGATTGAGAATCCAATGATTGATTTGGTGGATGATGTTTTGCCCAAAGCAAACTGCGGAGGTTGCGGCTTTCCGGGATGCAGAGCCTTTGCCGAAGCTCTTGTGAAATCTGCCAATGAAAATCATTCACTCGACGGCCTGAACTGTCCTGTTGGCGGCAATGATGTGATGAAAAGTGCAGCTGCCATACTGGGTCTCGAAGTAGAAGAGCAAGAGCCGCTGATTGCCGTGATTAGGTGTAATGGCAGTAAAGCCAATTCGCCGGCAAAAATCAATTATGACGGCCCTTCTACCTGTGCTTTTGCACATAACTTATATGCCGGTGAAGGTGGCTGCCCGCATGGCTGCCTGGGTTTGGGCGATTGCGAGGTCAGCTGCGATTTCGATGCCATCCATATCAGCTCTGAAACCGGCTTGCCCGAAGTAAATGAGAAATGTGTGGCTTGCGGAGCTTGTGTTAAAGCCTGTCCCCGCGGCATCATCGAGCTGCGGCCCAAAGGCAAAAAAGACCGCCGTATTTTCGTAAGCTGTATCAACCAGGAAAAAGGCGGCGTGGCCAAAAAGAACTGCGAAGTAGCCTGTATTGGCTGCTCCAAGTGCTTCAAGGTCTGTCCTTTTGATGCCATCACCATGAGCAACAACCTGGCTTATATCGATCCGGTAAAATGTAAGCTTTGCCGTAAATGTGTTGAAGTATGTCCTACAAACTCCATTCACGAGATCAATTTCCCGCCGCGTAAAATAAAACCGGAGGCGACAGAAGAAACTACGAAAACGATGGCCGTTTCGCACCAAGAACCCAACGAGAACAAAGCCTAAGCTAACAGCATGATGAAATCACTGAAAACGTTTAAAATTGGCGGCGTACACCCGGAAGAGAACAAACGCTCGGCCAATGCTCCAATACAAATACTGCCCTTTCCCAAGCAGGCGATTATCCCGTTGGGACAAAACCTGGGCGCACCTTCAAAACCGTTGGTAAAGCGCGGCGACGAGGTGAAAACAGGTCAATTAATAGCTGGCGGTGAGTCCTTTATCGCGGCCAATTTGCATTCGCCTTTCACCGGAAAAGTATCTAAGATTGATAACTTCCTGGATAGCAGTGGCTATCGTAGGCCTGCCATCGTAATTGATGTGCAGGAAGAAGATATTTGGGAAGATGGCATCGACACTTCTGGCACTATAAAGCGAGAAATTACTGCTGATAGAAAAACGATAATTGATACCATAAAATCCTGTGGCATAGTTGGTTTGGGCGGTGCAACTTTTCCTACGCATGTAAAAATGATGGTTCCCGACGGCAAAAAGGCCGAATACCTTATTATAAATGGTGTGGAATGCGAACCCTATCTCACTTCCGACCATCGGTTGATGCTCGAAAAAGGGCAGGAGCTGCTTATCGGGATTCAGATTCTGATGAAAGCCCTTGACGTTGAGAAAGCCATCGTAGGGATTGAAAATAACAAGCGCGACGCCATCAATCATCTAACAGAACTGGCTGCTGGTTTTGAAAGAATTCAAATTCAGCCGCTTAAAGTAAAATATCCGCAGGGTGGCGAAAAACAGCTTATCAAAGCTACTGTTAACCGCGAAGTTCCCTCTGGAAAACTACCTATTGAAGTGGGCTGTGTGGTAAGTAATGTAGGTACTGCTTTTGCGGTTTACGAAGCCGTTCAAAAGAATAAACCGCTGATAGAAAGGATAGTTACCGTTACCGGCAAGGCCGTGAAAAAACCCTCTAACTTTAAGGTACGTGTTGGCACACCGGTGCAGCAGTTGATAGATGCCGCTGAAGGCTTGCCCGAAAATACCGGAAAGATTATCAATGGCGGCCCGATGATGGGCAAGGCGATTATGAGCACAGAAGTGCCTGTAGTGAAAGGTACTTCGGGTATTTTGTTGATGAAGCAAGAGGAAAGTCGCCGCAAAACAGCACTAAACTGTATCCGTTGCTCGAAGTGTACTTCGGTTTGTCCGATGGGTTTAGAGCCTTATCTTCTTCTGAAACTGGTTAAGCTGGAACGTTACGAAGACGGTATGAAAGAACGGATAATGGACTGCATCGAATGCGGCTCCTGCCAGTTCACCTGTCCGTCAAACTTACCGTTGCTCGATTATCTCAAACTTGGGAAACAACGTGCCGGACAAATTATCAGGTCCCGTAAATAATTAATTTAAACAGAAAGATGAATCAATTTACCATTTCGGGCTCTCCGCATATTCATGGAGAAGAAAGTGTAAGCAAGATTATGTACACCGTAGTGCTGGCACTGCTTCCGGCAGTATTGGTGTCAGCCTATTTTTTTGGACTCGACGCCATCAGGGTGCTATTTATTGCTGTAATTTCCTGTATGTTTTTTGAGTGGGTCATTCAAAAATATATCATCAAAGGACCGATAACCATTACCGATGGATCGGCTGTGGTGGCTGGCATGTTGCTGGCCTTCAACGTGCCGTCGAACCTACCTTGGTGGATTTTGGTGATTGGCGCGCTGGCAACCATCGGCATCGCCAAGATGTCGTTTGGCGGCTTGGGACGCAATCCTTTTAACCCGGCACTTGTGGGTCGTGTATTTATGCTGATCTCTTTTCCGGTGCAGATGACCAGCTGGCCTATCGCAAAGCCTGTGTTTGCTGAAGGTCTGACAGATGCTATCACCGGCCCGACTGCGCTGGGTTTGCTCAAAGAAGGTGTTGATGCCGGAAAAACTATTGACCAAATTTTGGCTGATCCGGCCATGCCGGATTATATCGACCGCATCACCGGAAATATGAGCGGCTCACTGGGCGAAATGTCGGCTATCGCGCTTATCATTGGTGGACTATTTATGATTTGGCGCAAAGTGATTAATTGGCAAGTGCCATTCTCGATTATCTTCACCGTGTTTGTCTTCGCAGGAATTTTTCACCTGATTGATCCAACGATGTATATCGAACCTACTTTCCATTTGTTTGCCGGCGGATTGATGTTGGGAGCTATTTTTATGGCCACAGATATGGTAACTTCGCCCATGACTATTTCCGGAAAATTAGTTTTCGGAGTCGGCATTGGTCTGATAACGATTATCATCAGGTTTTGGGGCGCTTATCCCGAAGGAATCTCCTTTGCCATTTTGATCATGAATGCCTTTGTGCCCTTGATTAATAACAGCTTCAAGCCCAAACGTTTTGGAGTAAAAGCCGTTTCAAAATAAGTTAAAAAACTATATCCTTTGCCTTATGGCCGCAAAAAAAGAATCTTCGTTTTTCAATATGGTGAGTACGTTGTTGTTGATATCAGCAATTTCTGCCTTGTCGCTGGGGACAGTTTTTAACCTCACCAAAGAACCCATCGCTCTGGCCAGAAAAGCCAAGCAGGAAGCTGCTATAAAAGCCGTGCTACCTGCTTTTGATGAGCTGAAAATTATAAACGTGAAGTCTGCACTCGAAACCGACTCACTACAATTTAACCAGGCTTATGTGAATGGTGCACTGGTCGGGACTGCTATAAACACCTTTACCAACAAGGGTTTTGGTGGTAATATAAAATTGATGGTGGGCTTATTGCCCGATGGAACGATCAATAATATTTCGGTGCTTGAGCACAAAGAAACACCGGGTTTGGGTGATAAAATGCAAAAAAATAAATCACCTTGGAGCGAGCAATTCAATGGTATGAAAACCGATGAGCTCAAAAAGCTCGATGTAAGCAAAGATGGTGGTGAGATAGACGCGATTACCGCAGCCACCATTAGCTCTCGGGCTTATGTGGATGCCCTGAAACGCGCCGTGATCACCTACAAACAAACTGAAGGAGGAAACCAATAATGAATAAAAACCTACAAAATTTAACGAAAGGGTTTATCAGAGAAAATCCTGTTTTTGCGCAGCTGCTTGGGCTTTGTCCCACGCTGGGCGTTACTACCAGCGCCATCAACGGTATGGGAATGGGGCTGGCTACTGCTTTCGTTTTGGTGATGTCGAACCTGGCCATCTCTTCTGTCAAAAGCTTTATCCCGGACAAAGTGCGTATCCCTGCCTTTATCGTCATCATTGCTTCTTTTGTGACGGTGGTGGAATTGGTGATGCAGGGATTTGTACCCGCATTATTCGAGCAGCTGGGTTTATTTATCCCGCTCATCGTCGTAAACTGTATCGTGCTGGGGCGTGCCGAGGCTTTTGCTTCAAAAAATACCGTTTTCAGCTCTGTGATTGACGGCCTGGGTATGGGACTTGGATTCACGTTTGCGCTTACCATCCTCGGCAGTGTTCGCGAGTTATTAGGAAGCGGTGCCATCTTCAGCCTCAAGCTTATCGAAGGCGATGCCATGCTGGTTTTCGTGCTGGCACCGGGTGCATTTATCGCGCTGGGCTATTTGATCGCGCTCACCAACAAATTGAATAAAACTAAATAAAGCAGGTCATGGAATATATCATAATCATTATTTCTGCCATCTTCGTCAATAATATTGTGTTGGCGCAGTTTCTCGGGATTTGTCCGTTTGTGGGCGTTTCCAACAAAATATCTACCGCCGTCGGGATGGGTGGTGCTGTGCTTTTCGTGATGACGTTGGCCACCATAGTAACCTGGATGATACAGACGTACGTCTTAATGCCTTTAGGAATTCAGTTTTTACAAACCATTGCCTTTATCCTGGTTATTGCTGCCTTGGTGCAGATGGTTGAGATTATCCTGAAAAAAGTTAGCCCCGCGCTCTACGGAGCTTTGGGCGTGTTTTTGCCGCTGATTACCACCAATTGCGCAGTTTTGGGTGTGGCCATTTTAACCATTCAAAAAGACTTTAGCCTGATGGAAGGCGTAGTTTTCGCCATTTCCAATGCTTTGGGTTTTGCCCTGGCGATGGTTATTTTTGCCGGCATTCGCGAGCATCTCGAACTGATGGAAGTTCCTCCGGGAATGCGTGGCGTGCCGATTGCGCTTGTTACAGCAGGTATTTTGGCGCTGGCGTTTATGGGTTTTACGGGGATTGTTTAAAGGGGATTTAAACTGCCTTAATTCTGGTTGATTTTCTTTATTTTTTTGAGTGACAAGCTTGAATGTGGGTTTTAGGTTTTTCTGGTACCGTGAAACAATTCACGAACTTTTTGGGGTAATTGCATAAGAACCGAACTTAATGAAACATTGAGCATGTTTATAAAAAAAATAAACCATGACCTACGAGAAAACCTATGTTATTCCAAAGAATAATCAGTTAGTTATCAATCTGCCTGAAAGATTTCGTGCTAAAAAAAAAGGGGAAGTGATCCTATAAACAAAGAGTTTGAGGCCGAAATTTATAGCATAAAAGAGCTGAACTCTATTTTCGCCTTAGAACTGAGTTACACCTATAATGGTGAAGGAAACGCTTTTGCCTATAAGAGCTTTTCAGCAAGAGTAGTTGACTTAAACAGTGGCGAAATAGTTATGTCGGCCAATTTCAGAGGAAATAGAATGGTTCGCTCGGTTCTGAAAGATTTTACAAAGCAACTTGCTGATCAGATTGAGTAGCTGAAAAATATGCTGTGTGCATGTAGAAACGCTGCATCTAACGTCTCTACTTGCTGCTGCCGTGCGAATTCAGCAAATTTCACAACATCTGTTGAAAATTTCATTGTGAATCACAAAATGGCTTTTTGATTAGATTGATGTTATATTAATCTTGGAAGAAAAATCATATACTTATTTACAAAACTCAAAATAATTAGCGTGAATTTTCTATTGTGAAATATTTAACAAAAAATTGAAAATTACTTGTAAACCAATATTATAAAGCCTAATTTTGCTGTTTTAAGACTCTGAACACTAAATATTGCTTTATGATTTGGATTGAACTACTTATCGTACTTTTATTTATATTTATTGGAGCAAGGATTGGCGGCATTGCCATAGGTTATGCCGGTGGTGCCGGAGTAATTGTGCTGACTATGGGTTTTGGCTTGGAAGCCGGCTCCATTCCTGTTGATGTAATTTTAATTATCATGGCCGTAATTGCTTCTATTGCTGCCATGCAAAATGCGGGAGGTTTAAATTATTTGGTAAACTTGTCAGACTACTTACTACGAAAAAACCCAAAACACATCACTTTTTTGTCTCCCGCGGTAACCTATTTCATGACCTTGCTGTCGGGAACCGGTCATACGGTTTACGCTACGCTACCTGTAATTGTAGAGGTGTCTAAGGTGGGCAATGTGCAGCCATCCCGTCCGTTAAGCATATCTGTTGTTGCTTCGCAAATAGCCATTACTGCCTCACCCATATCCGCCGCCGTAGTCATATTTGCTGATTATTTAGAGCCTTTTGGAGTTTCGTATTTAGAATTACTGGCCATTGCCATTCCCACTACTATTTTGGCTGTTACAGGTGGCGCTTTTATGTCTAACTTCCTGGCTAAACCACTTGACGAAGACCCTGCATATTTAGAAAGGAAAGCCAAAGGTTTAATAAAGCAGGAGGCTTCCGAAAAACAAAAAGATTCGAAAGAAGCAAAACGTGCTGTAGTGATTTTTTTGGTGGCCATCATCTTCGTTGTAGCTTATGCCACGCTAACTTCCGATAAATTAAGGCTAATTACAAATGTTCCTATCTCGCGCAATGAGGCTATTATCGCCATTATGCTTTTGGCGGCAGGTGTTACAGCCGTAGTTTGCAAAATTGACATCGCTAAAGTTACCAGCATGTCCACTTTTAAATCGGGCATGAGCGCCTGTATTTGTGTTTTGGGCGTAGCTTGGCTTGGCGATACCTTTGTAAGCAATCATATTGACGAAATTAAGGAGGCTGCAGGAGGTTTATTAAACGAATATTCGTGGCTGCTGGCAGTGGTCTTGTTTTTTGCCAGCATGCTTCTTTACTCGCAGGCAGCTACCACGGTAGCACTTATGCCTGCCGCGCTTTCGTTGGGGGTTAGCCCTGTGGCAGCTATTGCATCCTTTGCAGCGGTAAGTGCCTTGTTTGTGCTACCTACTTATCCCACACTTATTGCCGCAGTGGAGATGGACGATACCGGCACCACAAAAATAGGGAAGTATATTTTTAACCATCCCTTTTTAATACCGGGTGTTGTAACCATCGCATTAAGCGTCATGTTCGGATTTATAATTGGTGGTATAGTACTGTAATATAAATGTTTATAGCCTCTAAGTAGGCTTGCGAATTTAATCATTTAAAAAAGAAGATTATGGAATATAGAATAGAAGAAGATTTATTAGGTAAACTGGAAATTGGCGAGGATGCGTATTATGGCATCCATACACAACGGGCCATCAATAATTTTACTATCTCGAAGACAAAGATTAGTGACTATCCGTTTTTTATCAACGGCTTGGTAACGACTAAAAAAGCCTGTGCTTATGCTAACAAGGAAATTGGATCACTTGCTGCCGACAAAGCGGATATGATCATCGCAGCATGTGATGAAATATTGGGAAATTTGGGTAAATACGCGCAGCATTTTCCTATTGATATTTTTCAGGGAGGCGCCGGCACTTCTACGAATATGAATGTGAATGAGGTGATTGCCAATGTGGGTCTGGTTACAAACGGCCATGCCAAGGGCAGTTACGATATTTTGAATCCCAATGGGCATGTTAACAAATCGCAATCTACCAACGACGCGTACCCTACTGGTTTTCGGGTAGCCATTTATCATTACATGAACCATCTTTTAGAAAAAGTGAACCTTCTTACCACACAACTCGATAGGAAGAGTGCCGAATTTGAAAAAGTATTGAAGATGGGCAGAACGCAACTGCAGGATGCCGTACCCATGAGTTTGGGCGATGAATTTTCGGCCTGGAGCACAAACCTTAAGGAGGAAACCACAAATCTAAAGCGCATCAGAGATATGATACTGCCCGTAAATCTCGGCGGAACAGCCATTGGTACAGGCGTAAATGCACCCAATGGATTTACGGAGCTCTCCATAGGTTATTTGCAAAAATTTACCCGGGCAAGTTTTGTCGAGGCAGTTTGCCTTATCGAAGCTACTTCTGATAGTGGCGATTATCTCATGATTTCTGCCGCATTAAAGAGAACAGCGGTTAAGATTTCTAAAATATGCAACGATCTGCGCTTATTGTCTTCAGGGCCACGATGTGGATTGAACGAGATAAACCTGCCCGAAGTACAGGCCGGATCTTCCATTATGCCCGCCAAGGTAAATCCGGTTATCCCCGAAGTGGTAAATCAGGTTTGCTTTAAGATCATCGGAAATGATGTCGCTGTTACCTTTGCCGCAGAGGCAGGGCAGCTGCAACTGAATGTGATGGAACCTGTTATCGCACAGTGCATCTTCGAATCCGTTGAGCTGCTATCCAATGCGGTTGTTACTTTGACCGAAAAATGTATTGCCGGCATAACAGCAAATGCAGCACGTACAAACGAGATGGTTTATAATTCCGTTGGCCTGATCACTTTTTTAAACCCTTTTATCGGACATGATATGGGTGATAAAATCGGTAAAGAAGCCATTAAAACAGGTAAAAGCATTCAGGAGCTTGTCCTTGAGAAAAAACTACTAACGGAAGAGGAACTTGAAAACATTTTGAGTCCTGAGAATTTAATGAACCCCAATTATACCGCAATATTACATAAGAAATAGGGAGCACATTACAACGTAATCCTTACTCATTAACCTAAACTAAATGAATAATCATGAGCATGTTTTTTAAAAAAAGTATTATGGCGGGGACAGGTTTGTTCCTGAGTATTTTCCTAATCGTTCATCTTTCGGCCAACTGCCTGTTGCTATTGCCCGAGTCGATGGCAAGGGAACTTTACAATGCCTATTCTACTATCCTGCGCGAAAGTATAGTAATAACCATTGTGGCCTACCTGCTATACCTTTCCATTATCCTTCATGTGGTATATGCTGCCATCGTCACCTATAAAAACTACAAGGCTTCACCGGACAGATATATGATGAACCATACGAACGAAACTAGTAGCTGGAGCTCCCAAAATATGGGTTTGCTGGGTGTTTTTATATTGCTTTTCATCGTGATTCACATGGCCAATTTCTGGGCCAGAATAAAATTAGGTCTTGGCGATGGCGTGGGATTTGACGCAGCAGGCAACCTGGATGTATATGAGGTAACTTATAGCTTATTCCAGAATATATATTTCGTTGTGTTTTATTCCATCATGATGATACCTTTAGGCCTCCACCTCAACCATGCGCTCAAAAGTGCTTTCAAAACTCTGGGCTTTTACCACAAAAAGGGACTGAGGGTGTTGGCTAAAATATCCCTTGTTTATGCGGTGGTGATAGCCGTAGGCTTTGGCATTATTCCATTAATTGTGTATTTAAAATAAATTTAAACAGATGAAATTAGATTCAAAAATACCTGAAGGCAGGCTGGAAGATAAATGGTCGAATTATCAATTGAAATCCCGTTTGATCAATCCTGCCAATAAAAAGAAACTCAATGTTATTGTTGTTGGTGCAGGCCTGGCCGGATCGGGTGCTGCCGCTACTTTGGCCGAGCTGGGCTACGATGTGCAATGTTTTTGCTATCAAGACTCGGCACGCCGGGCACATTCCGTGGCTGCACAAGGCGGCATGAACGCTGCAAAGAACTATCAACATGATGGCGATAGCGTTTTCCGGATGTTTTATGATGCCTTAAAAGGAGGTGACTTCAGATCGCGCGAGGCTAACACCTATCGCCTTGCCGAACTTTCAGCGCCTTTGATAGACCACTATGTGCAGCAGGGCGTTCCTTTTGCGCGTGAATATGGCGGCGTACTGATCAACCGAAGCTTTGGCGGTGTGCAGGTGGAACGCACCTTTTATGCGCGCGGACAAACCGGCCAGCAGCTTGTTTTGGCTGCTTACTCTCAATTGTATAAAATGGTAAGGGCCAAAAAAGTCAAGATGATGGTCAGACACGAGATGCTGGATTTGGTGCTTATCGATGGAAAAGCAAAAGGTATTATAGCAAGAGATCTTGTAACAGGACAGATCAAACGCTTTGCTGCTGACGCCGTTGTGCTTGCTACAGGCGGCTATTCGCGGGTGTTTAGACTGTCAACCCTGGCAATTGGGTGCAATGGAAGTGCTATTTGGAAAGCGCATAAAAGAGGTGCTTATTTCGCTGCACCCAGTTTTACGCAGATACATCCCACCGCGCTTCCGCAGACCAGCGACTCACAATCCAAACTTACCTTAATGTCGGAATCCTTGCGTAATGACGGTCGAATATGGGTGCCAAAAGATAAAAATGACACCAGAAATGGTAACGACATACCCGAAGAAGAGCGTGATTACTACTTAGAAAGGCGCTATCCCAGTTTTGGTAACCTGGCGCCGCGCGATATTTCCTCGCGCGCTGCAAAGGAACGCATAGATGCCGGACATGGTGTTGGAAACTTAAAAAATGCGGTTTACCTGGATTTTAAACATGCCATCGAACGTTTTGGCCGCGACGTTATTGAAGATCGCTATGGCAACCTGTTTAGCATGTACAAAAAAATTACAGGTATTGATGCCTACAAAGAACCAATGAAAATTTCGCCGGCAGCCCACTTCTCTATGGGAGGACTTTGGGTTGACTACGAGCTAATGACTACTATCCCAGGTCTTTATGCTATAGGCGAATGCAACTATGCCGATCACGGTGCTAACCGCTTAGGCGCCAATTCACTGCTGCAAGCCAGTATCGACGGTTATTTCATATTGCCCAACACCATCAATAATTATTTGGAAGATGCCTTAAAGCAAGATCATCCAGGCGTGGATCATCCGGAGTTTGACAAAGTAGAAAAGGAAGTTAAAAGCCAGATAGAGAAGATTATGGCTGTTAAAGGCAGCAGAACAGTAGATGATTTTCACCGGGAGCTTGGCAAGGTAATGTGGCAAGAATGTGCCATGAGCCGTAACAAGCAAGGCTTAGAACGTGCCATAGTTCAAATTAAACAAATCCATGCCGAATTTTGGAAAGAGGTGAGGGTAACAGGCACTGACAATGAAATGAATTCGGAACTGGAAAAGGCTTTACGTTTGGCTGATTTTATTGAATTATCCTTGCTGATGTGCACCGATGCACTGCAAAGAGACGAATCCTGCGGTGCTCACTTCAGAGAAGAATATCAAACCGAAGAAGGTGAGGCCGTGCGCAATGATGAAGACTTTGCTTATGTGTCGGCCTGGGAATATAATGCAGGTGATTTTATTCTGCACAAAGAAAAATTAGAATTTGAGTATGTACAGCCATCTGTGCGTAGTTATAAATAAGCATATTATGAAAGTAACATTTAAAATTTGGAGGCAGGATAGCCCGAAAAGTAAAGGCGTCCTCAAATCATACGAAACCGATGGCATTAGCGAAGATATGTCGTTTTTAGAAGCTTTGGATCACCTCAACGAGATTCTTGTTGCTAAAAATGAAAAAGTAGTGGCTTTTGAATACGACTGCCGCGAAGGTATTTGTGGCCAATGCGGCTTGTTTATCAATGGCAGGGCGCATGGTCCGCACGAACATACAACAGCCTGTCAATTACATATGCGTAGTTTTAAAGATGGCGACACCATTGTAGTAGAACCCTGGCGCGCGGCTGCCTTTCCGATAATAAAAGATTTGGTAGTAGATCGTTCTGCCTTTGATAGAATCATAGAAAAGGGTGGTTATATTTCTGCGAAAACAGGAACAGCACCGGAAGCCAATGCTATGCTTATTCCCAAAGAAATTGCTGATGCTTCTATGGATGTGGCGGCCTGCATTGGCTGTGGAGCTTGTGTGGCGACTTGCAAAAATGCTTCGGCAGCTTTGTTTACCTCGGCCAAAATAAACCACCTCAACAAATTGCCTCAAGGCAAACCCGAACAGCATCGGCGCGTATTAGATATGACCGCACAAATGGAAGCTGAAGGCTTTGGTTCATGCACCCTCACCGGTGCTTGCGAGGTAGAATGCCCCGCCGGAATTTCTATCGCCAGTATCGCTGAAATGAATAACAGATACGTCAGAGCTAAGCTGCTCGGCTAAACGAAAGCGCAAAATCTCAACAAATGGCTGCTCAATATATGCTCAATATATAATGAGCGCGAGTCATTTGAAGCACTATTTTCTTGGCGGAAATAAAATTCCGCAGCCTTGTACAGTGAAAAATTTCTGCTTATATAACTATCATATATATAAGTAGTTAGTGAGCTGTATGAGCTTAAAAACGGGTTTGAAATTTTTTCCTACTTGGATTATATTATCCAAGAGGATGATAAGCATTTATTAACCTTTTAAAATTTAGTATTATGAGAACACTTCATTTTTTTAAACAGGCATTTTTAGTTGTATTTATTGTGGGCTTCACCCATTTTAGTTTTGCACAAGGTAAAGATTTACCTAATGTAGTAATTCTTGCTACCGGCGGCACTATTGCCGGAACAGCTGAAGGTGCCGACCAGGCTGGCTACACCGCAGGACAGTTAGGCGTAACAACTATGATAGAATCAGTGCCGGGAATCCAAGAGCTGGCAAATTTGAAAGGCGAACAAATTTCTAACGTTGGTTCGCAGGATATGTCTATTGATATTTGGCTTACTTTGGCCGATAGGATCAATACATTACTGGCTTCCAATGAGGTGGACGGTATTGTTATTACACATGGAACCGACACCCAAGAGGAAACGGCTTACTTTTTAAACTTGGTCGTAAAAAGCGATAAACCCGTTGTTACGACTGGTGCCATGCGTCCGGCTACGGCCATAAGTGCCGAAGGTCCATTGAATTTATATAATGCCGTGGCAGTAGCCGCCAGTCCTAAATCTATAGGAAAAGGAGTTATGGTGGTGATGAACGACCAAATTCACTCGGCCCATGATGCCACCAAGATAAGCACTACGGCAGTACAAAGTTTTATGTCGCCCGTTGAAGGCCAAATTGGTGGCGTTATCTATGGCAATATAGAATATTACAGGAGTCCATACAGCATCCACACCACAAAAAGCGAGTTTTCGGTCGAAGGAGTTATGGAGCTGCCACGCGTAGATATTATGTATGCATACGCCGATATGCCCGCCGATTTTATTGCTTATTCAATAAAAGCCGGTGCCAAAGGGATAGTGATTGCGGGTGTGGGCAATGGTAATATGAATGCCGCAACACTCGAAGCTGTTAAAAAGGCCACTGGACAAGGGATTGTTGTAGTTCGGAGTACGCGTCTGCCCTCAGGTGATGTGCTGCGCAATGCCGAAGTCAATGACGATGAATACGGTACTGTGGTTTCTGACGAACTAAATCCTGCAAAAGCAAGGGTTTTGTTAATGCTGACCCTCTTGAAAGAAAGAAATATAGAAGAAATTCAGGAAATATTTTTTAATTACTAAGGGTTTTCGCTTGGCTGCATAAATAATATACACACATAACTAAAAGCGGATAATGAGTTGTCCGCTTTTACATCAATCTCTTTCTCTTAGTAGGGTTGGGGCAAGGAAGTGATTGTATTTACCGCGCTTTTATCCAAAGTTAATTATTCATCATAAAATTATACTATCATGAAACGTAAAATATTTTTATTAGTTGTCTTAGCCATTGGTTTGAGCCTTAACGGTTTTGCCCAGTTCAAACAAGCCGATACCGTGTCTGTTTACAAATCAATTATACCATTAGAAAAACAAAATTTGTTGAGCAATGTGGACTTGATTGCCAATATGCAGTTTGTTCACAGAAGTGATTGGACTAATAGCGAATGGCAAAGCGCTGGCTTTAAGATGGAGCAATTTAGACTTGAAGCGCGCGGCTGGATTACCAAAAATTTATTTTTCAGATTCAGACATCGCTATACCAGTACCTTTGAGCCTCAGAGTATTGACAACATAATTAAAGGCGTTGACTTTGCTTATCTTACCTTAAAAATTAACGATAAGTGGTCTATCACCGCAGGCAAAACCTATGCGGATTGGGGAGGTATAGAATTTGATTTAAATCCTATTGATATATATGCTTATTCCGATATTATTGAACAAGCCGACAACTTCCTTTCTGGAGTTGGTGTAACCTACAAAGTTACGCCAAATCATTCTTTTGGCCTGCAAATCCTCAATCCGCGTACTCAAACTGTAGAAGAAATTTATGGTGATAATGTTATTATAGGTGGCGACATTGAACCTGCCAAAGCTCCATGGGCAGGCGTGATAAACTGGCGAGGAAGTTTCTTTGATGGGAAAATCAATACTTTATGGCATTATTCTATTTTTAACGAGGCTAAACATGAGTATAAAAATTATATTGCCTTGGGTCAACAGTTAAATTTAAAAAAATGGACGATAAGCTACGATTATAAATTGAGCATAGAAGATATTGACCGTACCGGGATAATTAGACGTATTATTCCAGCTGAAAATTTTGATATAACCTTGCGAAACACCCGCTACGAAAGCCATTGGCTAAGTGCTCAGTATCGTTTAAACCGGCAATGGCAACTAAGCCTGACCGCCTTTGTCGATTTTGTTTCCGTGAAAGACGAATTTGATACGTATCAAAAAGTACGGAACGCATACACATACATACCCGCCATAGAGCTTTTCCCGTGGAAAGATGTGAATCTTAAGTTCTTCGTTAATTATGTGGGCAGGGTATTCGACAACACTGATTTTACCAAGGAAAGATTGGGTGTTCCTAATTCTGACACGGGCAGGTTATCAATTGGACTGATTACACCCTTGCATTTTCTCTAACGATTGCGTTAAGGGCAGAGTCGCTGCATGCAACGGCTCTGTCGGCATGCAACTGCTCTACCTCCCAAATTAACCAAATTTATTTTATTTTCTAAAGATTTTAGACGGCGTTAAGACTAAAATGCTATTTTTACTCTTATTAAGGGGCTTCGCGTATCTAAAAGATATACATGGTAATGTTTCATATAGATTACAGAATGCCAGTATGATATATTATTTTTTAGAGTAAATGATATACAGAAGGCTTTAATATATGTAATTGATTTGCAGTTAGTTGTGAATTTTGCTTTGGGCTAAAATTTTAATTAAAATAACGGTATTACTTTGATGAGTAAGACACGACATATTTCTAAACAGATGCTTTCCACGCTTGTTGGTCTGTTTTTTTGTATGTCCTTAATTCAAACCACTTTTGCCAATCCATCCGATTCTTTGATAGTAGCTTTTCATCAATCTAAAGATGTTGATGAACGCTTCGATATCGCCTATAAGGTAGCTGTTTTATATATTTCAACACCCAAAATTTGTTTCCCAATCCTGCACGAAGCCATTCGTGACAGCAGCAGAGCGACAGATGATTTTATAGTTGGAAAGGTAGTCAGGGCGCTTGGCGTACTTCATTTTTATCAAGCAAGCTTAGATAGTGCGCTCTACTATTATCAAAATGCGCTTGGTGTTTTTGAAAGAATAGGCGAAGAAACAGAATCGGTTAAGACAAAGAAAAATATTGGACTGGTTTATTCCAATCAGGGAGATTACCCCGAAGCGATAAAAATGCTAATGGAGGTGCATGCTTATTTTGAATCAATAAATGATACAGTTTCCAACATTGCCAATTTCAATGATATAGGAAATGCGTTTGCTTTGAGTAATAATGATGATAAAGCCTTAGCATATCAATTCAAGGCACTTGAATTGCTTGCGCAATTTCCTAATCCTTCATTAGAAGGCAATGTATATAATTCCATCGGATATGTTTACGCTGGGAAAGAACAGTTAGACTCAGCGGTTTATTATTATGAGAAAAGCTTGAAGCTAAAGGAACGATATGGCAATGTTTACAGCCAATTAAATACAAGAAACAATTTATGTGAATGTTATTCCAGGCTTGATAAATATGAAAAAGCCATACTATGTTATGAACAACTTATTCCGCTTCAACGTGAAGTGAATGACCAGGAAGGATTATTTCGTGCTTATTTGAATATAGCCAATGAGAATGCGAAATTAAAAAATTATCAAAAAGCTATTCGTCTGCTTGATGACATTGTACCCTTGCTTAACTCTATTAGCACATTAAAAAATCAGATGGATTTTTATAGAAATCTTCAATGGATACTTGCCGGAAGTGGTAACTATAAAAAAGCCTACGAAGCACAAAAATTATATCAAACGCTTAGAGATTCTCTTTTTAATGAAGAAAAAAATCACCAAATTATTGAGTTGTCAACCAAATATGAAGTAGAGAAAAAGAACAGCCAATTGGCTGAGAATAAAGAACAACTAACCGCTGCACAGAATGAGATGTTGATAGCCCAACTTCATGTTAAAAACAGAAATTTCTGGTTGCTTGCTCTTGGATTAATTTCACTGCTCGTGATATTAATTTCAGTGTTTTTAATTCAACGCCAACGCGCTGAATCAGCATTGGAAAAGTCGCAAGCTGTTATTGCTGAACGGGATAGGGGAACATTGGCGCTTGTTGATGCTCAGGAAGAAGAGCGACTGCGCATTGCCAAAGAATTGCATGATGGAGTAGGCAATCAGCTCCTGGCTTTACACCTGAAATGGCAAAGTTTAGATAAAAAAATTGATTTCGATAAGGTGGTGAAGAAGGAATTTGAAGCCGGAAGCAAGATGTTAAAAGATGTCATGGATGAAGTACGCAGTGTTTCACATCAAATGATGCCGAAAGTATTAAGCGAGTTTGGCTTAATACCTGCTATCGAAGAAATGTTGCATCGCTCCTTATCTACTACAACGATAAAACACCGGTTTGATGCGTCGGCTGTAAATCAAAAATTGGATAAAAAACTGGAAGTAGCCATTTACAGGATTCTTCAGGAATTGATTAATAACGTGATTAAGCACTCCAATGCAACCGAGGTTCAGGTACAGCTTTTTTCAAATCCCGGCTATTTAATCCTTATTCTGGAAGACGATGGAAAAGGAATACCCACGGATAAAAACCCGGCAGATGGGATAGGTTTAACCAGTATTAGAAGTCGCTTGCATACCATTAACGGGGAATTTAGTATCGTACCTGGTCCTTATACCGGCACTTTAGTAACCATTCGCATACCTATAAAATGATGGCAGCAGAAAAATACCAAATTGTTATGGCAGACGACCATCAACTTGTTTTAGACGGGTTGGTAAGCATTATTAATGAAATGGAAGAAATACAAGTTGTTGCAGCTGTTAACTCTGGTGATGAAGTAGTTAAAATATTGGAAAAACAACGTATTGATCTTGTAATTACTGATATTGAAATGCCTGAAATGGACGGGATTAGCTTGCTTAAATTGATAAAAAAGGACTATCCCACGACAAAAGTGTTGATGGTAAGCATGTACCACGAGGCGCATCTCATCAAACAGTTAATTCAGCTTCATGTAGATGGATATATCTTGAAGTCAGACGATTCGGAGGAATGGAAACAAGCTGTTAAAAATATTTTGCGGGGCAAAAAACACTTTAGCAGCAGCATTACGCTAAAGCTAAATGAAGAACAAATCAATGAAAAAGTTACAACTGATAAATTATCGCTTTTGACCAAGCGGGAAATAGAAGTTCTCAAACTCATTGCACAAGGTTTATCCAATAAACAAATTGGAGAACAGTTATTTATCTCGCACCGAACAGTAGATAATCACAGGACAAACCTAATGGACAAACTCGATATTCATAACGTTGCCAGCTTAGTTCGTTTTGCGATAAGCAATAAATTATTGGAATAATTAGAAGGGCGTGCCAAGAACATAGCAGGTCGCGGTCTCTCCAAATATCCTAAAAAAACCAAAGGATTAAAAGGCTCAGCTTTTTTCAGCAAACATCAATTAGGGGAATCCCCCTATTTAAAAACAAGGTAAATACCTCTTTTATAATGCCCTGATGTGTAGGTAATTTTACATCGTTAATTTTAACAACCGCTAAACTTTAAAATTTAGAACGATGAAAACCATTTTTACAACTTTTTTCTTGCTGCTTATTTCTATGTTTGGAATGGCACAAAACTGGCAAGCCCACAGTGTGGTTTCGCAATACTGGCCTAATAATGATGTCAAGAGCTATGGAGGCAAACTTTATGTTGCTTCCAATGACGGCTTATTTAGTTCCTCCGATAACGGCAGTACATGGAGTCATTTAACTGCCGGACAAACTGGGTTTACCGATCTGGCTGAAGTTGTTTTTACAAATAATGGAGCTATTTTCGCCAGGCAAATCAGCTATGGTATTGTCCGTTCGTTAGATGGTGGCAGCACCTGGGAAGTTGATACAGCAGGTGTTGGCTCAAATTATGGTACCGACCTGCTTTATTATGATGGTGTTTCGGATAAAGTCTTCTTAGGATTAGGTTACGACAAATACCGGCTATACTACCAACTCCCTTCCGATGCTGGATGGACAGAAGTAACCAACCTGCCAGCCGGGTTGAATAATTTTTCTCCTGTTCAAATGACACGCAAAGGAGACAGGTTATTTGTTATTGATATTTATAAAAGAGTGCTGGAGTCGTCTGATGACGGCATTAGCTGGATTCAAAAGAATGGATCAGGACTTACCGATGCCGGCTCACAAGTTGGCCCGGGCAGGTTTCTCGCCATTGGAAATGATTTGTTTTTGTCAGCAGGTGGCGTGTGGAAATCAACCGATGATGGAGATAGCTGGATAAGGGTTGACCAGGGATTCGCGTTATCCTTTGACCTCTATGTAGATACGAGATGTTTATACTACGATGGGACAACATTATACGCCTCCACTCATGCCGACCGTATGACCTATAAATCAACAGATAACGGAACCACCTGGACAGACTTTGGAGGTAGCGGCGAGTGGTTTTTCAAAGCAATGACAATGCACAATGGTTCGCTATTTGGAGTTATCCATATGAAGGACTCACTTTATGTTTTGGGTAATGGCCCCAGCTCAATAGCTTCTTACGATTCCAAACCGGCTATCTCCTTGTACCCCAATCCTGCCAATGAACAACTTTCAATTTTAAGTTCCTTTAATGGCAACACACAATTTGAAATTTTCGATAGGCAGGCTAGGATGATAATGAGCAGTACAATTTCATTAGAGAGAGACATTGCTTTTAAAATGAATTTACCAAAAATAGTAAGTGGCTTATATTTCATTCGCCTAACCAACGAAAAGGGAGAGGTGCAACAACAAAAAATAATAATAGAATAATCGTGGTTAATTAACCGGTTTTCAAGTAAATAAAAAAAGTGGATACAGAACCCACGATAAAAAACGAAACAATATTCAAAGCAGAATCACTGCGAACTAATACCAATATGTCATGAAAAAAAATAGCTTTATCAGTCTAACTTTGATTTGTGTGTTAATGCTTTTCAGCAAGCACGGTTTTACACAAGTAAACTCAGGTGTAGCACCAATGGAAAAATCGGTAGCCAAAAAGGGTGTATATGGTGGAACCTATCAATTAAGTAACGGTAATATTTCAGTTTTTTATGGATCTCCTGATGGAATTTACGCTTATGAATTTGATCCAAATGCAAAATTCATCAAAGAACTGCAAGGTGTTGATGCTTTAGGTAGCCAAACCCAAGCTACAGATGAAAGTGTTGAACAAGCGGTTACCGGTGGGTATGAGGTATCTGCAGATAAAGGTTTGAAAGTAATGTTTGCCGGCTCAAGTTGGGGTGCATTAAAACTCCAGAAAGGCCTCTTGTATTTAAAAAGCGATAAAAATTTTATTTATGGTTTTGATTATGAAAAGGAAAGTGCTGAAAAACTGAAGGTTGAGGATACCTGGAGGACGCTTCCTATTGGCAATAGAACCATCGTTCCGGAGGATTTAAAAACGGCGGTGTTTAAAGCTGAAAATGGGAAAAGCATGACTTATACTTTTTCACCACTGGGGATGGCTAATTTTGCTCCGGTTTCCGGATATATTCAAAGTGCCGGCATAATAACTGAGAAAGTCAGTATAAAAAATCCACCTCCTTACAATTCAAATCGTTTGGTCATCTTTAAAGTTGGTGGCGATCCTTACGAAGAGACAAGTAATATCCACATCATGCCTTATGCCATGCAGGGCGTTGGAACAGGGGTTTCTGCCAAAGGGAATTTCATTGTGCTTACAATGCCGCTCAACGCGCCATCAACGGTGAAAGAACAAAAGGCATTAAGAGCACCTGATGAGGCAAGGGACAATTTGTATATTTACGAAATTGGGGCTGACAATAAAGTTATTTCTGAATCTAATTATAAATCGGCTTTACGTACCGTAAATTTTAACGCTGTTTCAACGGATGAAAAAACTTTTATCATCGGCACCGGTACGGAAGGTAAAAACTGGAGACTGTTTTACGGCGGAAATACAGATATGTCAGGCCTAACACTGGCTGTCCTAGATAAAGATGGGAAAATATCGGGAAGCCATACCTATTTGGAAAAAGACTTTTTAGCAAAATTTGAGGTTGTCGGACAAAATAAGAGCAAACTGCAAAGGTTTTCCGGTGGGCCCAATTTTTATAGAGCTGATAAATTAGATAATGGTAACACCTTTATATTTGGTAGGTCTGATGCTCACCATCACGGAATCCTGGTGTCCTCCACGAACGAGCTCATTAAATATTACGTTTTCCCTCATTTAGATCTCGATAAAAATGCCATTTATACTGAACAATTAGAAGTCAGAGGAAATAAAATTTACCTGGTACTTAGCGATCAACCATTTGAATATTCGAATGCGTATAAAGAAAGTACGAGTAGCAGCAAAAGCACATCAGGGAACATCACAACCACACGTACTTCAACAAGCCAAACACAACTTTTTGAAATTTTCCATTTGTCTCAACTTTTTACAATTGACGGAACTACCAGCAAAAGCACTAAATTACAGCTTGATGAAATCGAAAAAGATTTTTACACTTTGGGTAACACTCCGGCATTTTTCGGGAAAAATTCAATCTATTTTCCAGGCAAGATAAAAGCACTTAAAGGCAAAGAAGTAGCACTCATTAGTATTCCGTATTAATTGGAAGATTTCAATGCAGTTTTTGGGTAAAGCATACTGCGATTTAGATGTTATAACACAATAAATCAAATAGTTAAAATAAAAAAACAAAAATGAACGACAACCTATAATAAACAGCTCTTCTTGTGGGGATTCAAAAAAGCACTCAATGGACGATATTTTCTATTGAGTGCTTTTTATCGTGAATCTTTGACTTTTTCCAAAGCTTATTTATTTCCCAAAACCCACAGCTCCACTTCCTCCTCAGCACGCCAATGCTGATCGCGTTCTGTCTTATCTGAAGCAGCTTTCACCTTTTTTGTGAAACGCTTTTCCAATTGAAACCTACCACCTTCGGTAAGTTCTTTTTCTATCGGATGTTCTTTTATGAGCTGCGTTATTTGAGCTAAATTTGAGAAGATAAGCAGCAATTTTCCTTCCGGCAAGAGGCGTTGCTTTGCTGCTGCGAAAAACTCCGGAAACAGACTTTCGTTATAGTAAATTGCCTCATCAATCATTCCCGGATTGTGAGACGCCGGCAGCCAGGGCGGATTGAAAACGATTAGCTCAGTCTGTTTTTCAAACTTCCCGAAAAGATGCCCAAAATCCAATTCAATCTTCCTGGATAACTTTGTATCTCCCATAAATTCAGTCAAGCCAACAATTACATTGGGATTGGTATCCGTGCCAAAAACCTTTTGAAAACCATATTTCACCAATTGAAAAGCAAGCACGCCGCTCCCAATGCCAACATCTATAGCGGTTTTCTTTGGGCCGACGTAGCGTTTCAGCCAATTATCAAAAAGATCCAAATGCTCAAAACGTGTCGGGAAATATGTGCCATAAAAGGGATGTAGTTTATTGCGCAATACCGGGATGGAAATCCCGTTTTCGTACCACTGCCAGGCACTATTTAGACCTTGCACCTGTGGAAATGTCAACAAGAAATCTGGGGTTTCCGGGTAAAGTTTTTCCAGCCAACCAATCAATGGCGCTTTTTTCACAGCCAATTTATGGTTTACAATTTCTATTAAAACAAGATTAGACAACTTACGGTATTCCGCCCGAAACGCGCGTTGCTCCTGAAAAGATTTGTTGGGCAACTTGCGTCTAAGATGCGCCTTCAAAGCCTTAAGCAATAACAAACCATTGCTATACATCCCATTGATTAATATAGACTTGCCTGCTTCTAATGCTTCAATTGTTTGATTGACATCGACATGGCTGTTGAAAAACGCCAATGGTTTTTCAACAGCAATTGGTTCGGGCTTGATTATAGGGAGTTCTGTAATCATTTTACGGTTTTATTTTCGTCTAAATTAGCTTATTTGAGCTTATGTTAAGGGAATGGATTGTGAAATTTATAGCTTGGCGGCACGATTCAAAAACGATTTGGTACTGTTTAAAGGATATTTTTAATGAAATTTCTTGTCAACTAATTGGCTGTATTTGAAATAGTTTTTATTTTTGAAGCATGTTTAGCTATCTTCTTTCAAATTAAAAAATAGTCAGATGAAAAAGCCTAAAATTTTAGCAAGTTTACATTTAGTGGTAGTTATTCTGCTCATCTTTTGGAATTACTATTCAAATACGGGTGCAATAAACAACAAAACGGTAGCCTCAGTAAGTGATAATCTCGATAATTTGTTCACACCGGCAGGTTATGCTTTTGCCATCTGGGGAATTATTTACCTCGGCCTACTCGTACTCGGAATTTACATGGTCGTTCGTGCTTTTAAAAGTGAAGGGAATAATACATTTATTGCAAAGGCTGCCCCTACACTTATTATGGCACATCTTGGTAATGCTATCTGGCTTTGGTTTTGGCTTAATGAGGCTACTGGAATTTCCGTCATCGTTATGGGCTTTATTCTTAGCATGCTAATCCTAACAGTTCTCCGCTTAAATATGCAGCGTTGGGATGCACCATTAAAGTTCATCGCTTTTGTTTGGTGGCCAATTGATTTATACTTCGGATGGATTAGTGTCGCTACAATTGCGAATATTTCGGCCTACCTCGGAAAATTAAACTGGACAGGAGGAATTTCAGAAATAAACTGGACAATAATCATGATTTTCATTGCAACGTTACTCGCTTTATTTATGATTTTCGCAAGAAATATGCGCGAATATGCCGCCGTGTTTATCTGGGCATTTATTGCCATTGCAGTGCGCCATGCTGATCAAATTCCAGCAATAAGCTGGACTGCCATAATTGGAGCCTCCATTTTAGCGCTTGCTTCTGGCTTTCATGCGTATAAAAATCGGGCTACACTTCCATTTATCAGGAAAGAACCAGCTCAAAAAGTACATTAAAAATAACCAGATGCAATTTATGATTAACTTTTTGCTATGATTTAATTTGGTGAATAATCGAGTTTAATAGTGAAAAGAACTTTGGAAAGCCAATCATTAAAGGTTCGCGAATTTCGGTTTGCGATATACTGTCTTGGTTATCAAACGAAATGACGCTTAAAGTTATTATTCGCGACTATCCCGAACTGACAGAAAATCAAATAAATGCTTGTTTGTCTTTTGCTATTGAATCCTTTGCCAGAAAGGATTTTCACGATCGATAGTTACAAATATTTTTTTTCGACGCGGAAAAAAATAGTAAATTTGTAAAAAGACTTCACAATGGACACCCAGACTAAAAAATATTATTTAATTGAATGGATTACAAAAATCCGTGATAATCAGCTTCTGGACAAACTAATGAAATTCTCGGAAGAGCATGACTGGTGGGATGAAATAAGTCAGGCAGAGCAAGATGCGATTGAAGAAGGCCTGCAAGACCTTTCAGAGAACAAGGTTTTTGATCATGCTGAAGTGAAAAAGCTTTATGAAAAGTATCTCTAAAGTTCTTTGGTCTAAAAGGGCTGAAACTGATTTAAAGTCTATTATCAATTTCTTAGAAAGAAATTGGACAGATAAGGAAGTTACAAATTTTGTCAGAAAGCTTGACAAGCAAATCTCTATAATTCAAAATCAACCGAATGCATTTCCAGCAACAAATAGAAAAAATGTTCGACGTTCGGTTTTGTCCAGGCAGATTACAATTTATTATGATATCATGGAAGATGCTGTGCGAATTGTGGCACTCTTCGACACCAGACAAAGTCCGGATAAATTAAAAAGTGTATAATAACCGGAGAAAAACTTCTTGATTTCCAGTAAGATATCTTATGTGTGTTTGACTTGAAAACACTACCAAAATTGTTATTTACACACATAGTATTTCCTAAAAATATCAATGCGCTCAGCTCTTTTATTATATCCCAAAACATATAATACAAAGATTCATGGTCAAATTATATTTATTTGCATATCAATTGCAAAAAATTGTAATTCAAATCTTCCACTAACAAGACAGCTCAATACCCACCACTCTCCGTATTAAAAGCTGGCAGATTGCTGTATTTTTGCGCGTAATACATCATCTGCTCGGTAAAATCTTCCGGATATTTTACGGCGATATCTTTTATTTGTCCGATGCCACAGACGATTTCCAGTTGCGGGTTGATAAAGCCGGCAAAAGGAGCGATGCCCAGTTTCTTCCATCGTTCCAGTACTTCTGCATGAAGTTTTTGATCCACTTTTACGCCATAATTTTCTACTAAAGCTTTTGCGCCGGCATAATCGCCTTCCGATTTGATGCGTTGCACTTCGTACAAAAGCTCACCAAATAATTTGCGTAAGCCTTCGTAGTCATTTACCCTGAAATAGGTTTTCTCCTCAATCACCAACTGTTCAACAATTCGCTTTGGCTCAGCCTTTTCAAAAACCCATTTTGCAATTAATTGTCGGTTTCGCATGTGGCTCTCTTCCAGTTGCTGCCCCGGATCTAAGCGCACGAGCTGGCGCATCATTCCGTTTAAAATATAGCTGTCATATTCAGCTTTTCCGGCATCCAACGAATCCATCAGTCCTTCGTCAACCAACTTCTGATCAAGCATATAATACAGTGCCACCAGGTCTGCACGCGCTTCTTCAACGGTGCTGGAGTAGCTTTTCAGGCTTTCTTTCGGACTTGCTACGCCGGGTAGTAATTGTCCGCTGCCATGGCCGATAACTTCATGCAGTCCGGTATGTAGTTTTGAAGCTAGTCCGCCATATTTTTTAACACGCTCTTGTTGTTCCGGCAGATAAAATTCCTGCAAGGAACCGCTTTCGCGGGAGGCGTTTTCGTAGGCGTCTTCGATATTACCGAGCGAAACAGATTTTGAACCGTAAGATTCTCTAATCCAGTCGGCATTGGGTAGGTTGATGCCAATAGGGGAGGTGGGACTGCAATCACCGGATTCGGTAATTACCTGAATCACTTTGTAGCTCACGCCTTTGGCTTCTTTCCTTTTGTGAGCGGGGTCAATAGGGCTGTTTTGCTCGAACCAGCCGGCCAGCTCGCTGATTTTCCCAAAACGCAGCGTAGCTTCTTCATCGCGCATCGAAAGCACGGACTCAAAAGTGGCGTGGCGGCCAAGCGGATCGCCATATACTTCGATAAACCCATGCACCAGATCGATTGCCGAAACGGTGTCGCTAACCCACAATTTATTGTATTCATTAAAAGTTTGCAGGTCGCCGGTTTCGTAAAACTGAACTAACTTATGTAAGATTTCTTTTTGTAAGTCGTTCTCCGCAAATTCCATGGCATCTTCTAATAAAATCACCATTTTCCGAATGGCTTTTCCGTACATTCCGTCGGACTTATAAACCCTTTCAATGATTTTGCCGTCCTTTTTGATAAGCTTGCTGTTCAGGCCTTTCCAAGCGGGTTCTTTCTCATTGGTTTCGGGCATATTGGCGTAAAAATCCTCGGCTTCTTCCTGACTGATATTTTCGTAGAAATTACAGGCAGAACCCGCTATATGGTCTGTGCCTTCGTCCTGAAGCAGGCGTTTTGGTGCTATTTCGGGATTGTAAATCTGGTCGATAAGCCAGTCGATAAAATTTGCCGGCTCATCGCCGAAGGGCATGGGCAAAAAGTGGTCGTCGATAGATTCCAAAAGTTCCACCAAATATGCACGGTCGCATTCCGGGAAAAATTTATCCATAGAATAATGGTGATGAATCCCGTTTGAAAACCAGATGCGCTTGAGGTAAACCAGAAAAGCTTCCCAGTTTTTGCCTTTTCTTTTGCCTTCGTAATGTGCATAAACGGCCTCCAGACTTCGGCGAATCGCCAGGTTGTATTTGTAATTTTGGTCGTAAATAATATCGCGCCCGCTGAGCGCTGCCTGATAAAGATGCCAGGCTAATTTTTTCTGCTGAAGGCTAAGGTCTTCAAAGCCATTAATTTGGTATCGTAGTATGCGGATGTCAGCAAATTGTTCTGTTTGCCAGTTAAATTGTTGATCTGTATTTTGAGACATAAATAGAGTTTTTGAATGTGTTTTTGCGGTGGCAAAGCTAATCAAAGATTTGCTGTTCGATGCTTGTAGGGCTTTCTGTGAAGGCAAAAAAAAATGCGGAACAGAGAGGTGTTCCGCATTTTAATTTTTTGTTCAGCTTTTAAGCTTTATAAAAAGGCGTTTTCACGATTTCGGCAGCTACTTTTTTATCACGAATACGGATAAAAACTTCTGTACCAAGCTTGTTGTATGGCTTATTGATGTATGCCATTCCGATGCCTTTTTTGAGCGAAGGCGACATGGTTCCGGAGGTTACTTCGCCGATTACTTCATCGTTTTCGTTCACCACTTCGTAGTGTTGGCGCGGGATGCCTTTTCCTGTTATTTCAAAAGCCCGCAGGGGTTGTTGAATGCCTTCGGCTTTTTGTTTTTCAAATAAAGGACGGTCGATAAAGTCGTTGCCATCCACAAATTTGGTGAGCCAGCCCAAGCCGGCTTTTATAGGACTTGTTGTGTCATCTATTTCATGTCCGTAGAGGCAAAATCCCATTTCAAGTCGTAAGGTATCTCGTGCAGCTAATCCAATGGGCTTGATGCCAAAGGCTTTGCCGGCTTCGAGTACGGCGGTATAAATTTTTTCAGCGTCTTCGTTTTTGAAATAAATTTCGCAGCCGCCTGATCCGGTGTATCCTGTAGTGGAAAGTAAAACATCTTTTACGCCGGCAAACTCCAGCTCTTTAAAGGTGTAATATTCCATATCAGTGATGGGCGTATCAGTAAGCGACTGCATGGCTTCCAGTGCTTTAGGCCCTTGAATGGCGAGTTGTGAAGTGCTGTCGGAAGCATTGTAGATTTTAGCATTTTTGCTGTTATTTTTTTGCATCCAAGCCCAATCTTTATCAGTATTTGAAGCGTTTACTACCAATAAATATTTTTCGGCATTAAAGCGATAAACGAGTAGGTCATCCACGATGCCACCTTTGCCATTTGGGAAACAGCTATACTGAATTTTTCCATCGCTCAAGGCGGCTACATCGTTGGTGGTAATACGCTGAACCAGTTCAAAAGCCTGTGGCCCCTCGGCCCAAAGTTCGCCCATGTGCGAAACATCAAAAACCCCAACGCCATTGCGAACGGTTTCATGTTCAACATTAATTCCTTCAAATTGAATAGGCATTTCAAAGCCTGCAAATTCTACCATTTTGCCGCCCATCTCGTGGTGCTTCCGGTTCAAAGCTGTTTTCTTCATAATATTTATGTAATTTACTGAAGATTAATTATATATGCGTATAATTTACGCGCTGAATTAAAACAACAAATGTAGCCATAATTTTTGGGAGAATGCTATGCCCAAGTCAAAAAGCGGCTACATTTTATTTTGATGTGCTGGGAATATTAATGCAATTTGAATTAAGAGTTTTTTTCAGGCATACTTTCATGGAATAGTCATAAATTTGTTCAGCCATGAGAAGCGGACTCAGGCTCTGCTGG